>ERZ772820.91-NODE-91-length-91802-cov-64.103785_pt1 | contig 91802 bp, 85 predicted proteins | sample MGYA00511377_ERZ772820 | MGnify/ENA primary metagenome ERZ772820 (study PRJEB29015, sample SAMEA2737684) | human gut metagenome | biome: human gut; feature: human-associated habitat; material: faeces | place: China | collected 2012 ... | reverse complement strand
CGTTGCCATGGCGTTCCTTCACGCCTGCGATCACTTTTTCGACATATGCGTTCATGGGATTCATTCTCCTTCTATTTTTTATTAAAATTTCGCGGAGTGAATGTTCTGCGGCCATCCAAAATGGCCGCAGAAGTTAGGATCAACCCTTGAATTCGCTGATGATGGAAACGATCTCCGCGCCGATGCGCTTCTGCGCCTCGACGGTCGCAGCGCCGATGTGCGGCGTGCAGGAAACCATAGGATGGCTGTAGAGGGCGTGGTTCTTTGCAGGCTCTTCCGCATAGACGTCCAGACCGGCCGCGCGGACCTTGCCGCTCTCCAGTGCCTGAAGCAGGGCGTCCTCATCCACGTTCGTGCCGCGGGAGGTGTTGATGATGACAACGCCGTCCTTCATCTTCGCAATGCGCTCGGCATTGATGAGCGCGCCGCCGTCCACTGCCGGAGCGTGAACGCTGATGAAGTCGGACTGCGCCAGCAGCTCGTCCATGTCAACATAGGAGATGCCCAGCTGCTCCTCGATGCCGGGGATGTGGTAAATATCAAAGGCGATGACCTTCATGCCGATGGCCTTGGCCATCACGCCCAGATGCTGGCCGATGCGGCCGAAGCCGACGATGCCCAGTGTCTTGCCCTGCAGTTCGATGCCCTTGCCGTAGGCCTTCTTTTCCCACTTGTCCTCGCGCATGGTGTGGCCGGCGATGGACAGGTAGCGCGCGCAGGAGAACATATGACCCATGGCCAGCTCCGCAACAGACTGGGAGGATGCCTTCGGGGTGTTCTTTACGGTGATGCCGTTTGCCTCGGCGTACTTGACGTCGATGTTGTCCACGCCGACGCCGCCGCGGATGATGAGCTTGAGCTTGCCGCCCTTGGCCTCATCGATGTGGTTGGCGCGGACCTTGGTCTTGGAGCGGACGACGACTGCATCGAAATCGCGCAGCGCGGCGCCGAGCTGATCCGGTTCATAGAACTGCTCTACGACCTCGTGGCCTTGCTCGCGCAGCTCGGCCATCGCGGTCTTATCCATTCCGTCGGTAACAAGAATACGCATGGTAGTTCCTCCTTATTTATGCTCTGCCTCGAATTTCTTCAGGCAGGCGACGAGGGCTTCGACGCCCTCCTTGGGCATGGCGTTGTAGATGGAAGCGCGCAGGCCGCCGACGGACTTGTGTCCCTTGAGGTTCTCAAAGCCCGCTGCCTTGGTGTAGGCGACGACTTCGGCGTCGAGATCCTTGTCGCCGGTGACGAAGGGAACGTTCATCAGGCTGCGGAACTCCTTGTCCACGGTGCCGTGGAAGATCTTGGAGGAATCCAGGAAATCATACATGACCTTGGCCTTGTCCTCGTTGATGCGGGCCATGGCCTCCAGACCGCCGAGGCTCTTGAGGTACTTGAACACCTTACCGCAGACGTAGATCGCCCAGCAGTTCGGAGTGTTGTACATGGAGCCGGCATCGGCATGGGTCTTGTACATCATGTAGATCGGGGTCTTGGGGTCGAGATCCTCACGAATGAGATCCTCGCGGATGATCGCAATGACCATACCGGCGGGGCCGACATTCTTCTGCACGCCTGCGTAGATCATGCCGTAGTCGCTGACATTGCAGGGCTTGGAGAGGAACATGGACGACTGGTCGGAAACCAGCGGCTTGCCCTTCGTGTTCGGGAGGGTCTGCCAGGTCGTGCCGTGGATCGTTTCGTTCTCGCAGATGTAGACATAGTCGGTGTCTTCCTCAATGGGAAGATCGGAGCAGTCGGGGATGTAGGAGTAGTTTCTGTCCTTGGAGGAAGCGGCGACATTGATCTCGCCGTACTTCTTCGCCTCGGCAATGGCCTTCTTGGACCACGCGCCGGTTTCCACATAAACAGCCTTGCCGTTCTTCAGCAGGTTCATGGGGATCATTGCAAACTGGAGCGTTGCGCCGCCCTGGATGAAAAGGACCTTGTAGTTATCGGGGATGCCCATCAGATCACGAAGATCCTGCTCCGCCTCGTCGATGATCTGCTGGAACACCTTGGAGCGGTGGGACATTTCCATGACGCCCATTCCTGCGCCACGGTAGTTCAGAAGCTCATCACGAATCTCCTCCAGAACCGGAACGGGCATGGTCGCCGGACCTGCGGAGAAGTTAAAAGTGCGATCGTACATGGATGTACCTCCTGTCATATTTGGGCTGGACCGCCCTGCTGTTTCCAGTATACGCCACAAAGCACAAATAATCAACCGGTAATCCAAAAAAATTTTCAGTTTATTACAAAAAAAATCAAGTTGCCATGTAATAATGCACCCCGTGCAGAAGCACGGGGTGCTTTGCTTATCAGGAATCTTCGCTGCCGCGGTATTTACGGCGCGTGGCCATGCCGCCGCGGATGTGGCGCTCGGCCTTGTTCACTTCCAGAACGGCCTTCACCTGCTGATACAGCGCAAGATTGCAGTGCGGCAGGCGCTCGGCCAGATCCTTGTGCACGGTGGATTTGGAAACGCCGAACTTCTTGGCGGCGGCTCGAACGGTAGATTGCGTTTCGATGATGTACACAGCCAGCTCACAGGCTCGCTTCTCAATGTCATCTCTCATTTCCTGACCCCCTTAGCTGTGCGTCCAAAACAGACTATGCGCAGCGAAGGGGAAATATGCAGAGCCTAAAGGCTCCAGTCGAGAGGCGCTTCTCCGTTTTCCTGCAAAAAGGCGTTGATCTTCGAGAAGGGCCGGCTGCCGAAGAAGCCGCGGTAGGACGACAACGGGCTGGGGTGTGGCGCTTTCAGAATGAGCCGCGGCGCGGCGGCATGGATCAGAGCTTCCTTTTTCTGCGCGTGCGCTCCCCAGAGAACGAAGGCGATGGGCTGCGGCAGCGCGTTGGTCGCGGCAATGACCGCATCGGTGAAGCGCTGCCAGCCCCACCCGGCGTGGCTGGCGGCCTTGCCGCGCTCGACCGTCAGGACGGTGTTCAGCAGCAGCACGCCGCGCTGCGCCCAAGCGGTCAGGTCGCCGCTTTCCGGGAGCGGCACGCCGGTGTCGTCGGCCAGCTCTTTATAAATATTGCGCAGGGAGGGCGGCAGCGGCGTCCCCGCCGCCACGGAAAAGGCCAGTCCCATCGCCTGCCCCGGCTCGTGGTAGGGGTCCTGCCCCAGAATGACGGCGCGCACGCGCTCCGGCGGCGTTGCCGTCAGGGCGAAAAATTCCCGGCCCGCAGGCGGATAGATCTCCGCCGTTTCCCGTGCGGCGGCAAGGCGCTCCACGAGCGGCGCAAGGCAACCCACGGGCAGGCGCGCTTCCCAAGCGCCGAGCGGGGATGTCGATTCGTTCATGGCTCTCTCCTCCCAAGCCGTCCTTGACAAGAACGGCGTTTTGTGGTACGAATAGGGTTAGAATTTGAAGCTGAAGGTGGTTCTTTATGAAACGTATTGCAATTGTCACCGGCGCAAGCTCCGGCATGGGCCGGGAATTTGTGCTGCAGCTCTCCGGCTGGGAGAAATTCGACGAGATCTGGGTCATCGCGCGGCGCGCGGACCGTCTGGAGGAGCTGGCACAGGTCGTTCCCGTCCCGGTGCGTCCCATCTCCCTCGACCTGACCGACCCGGAAGCGCTGGAGCATTACAAGAATCTGCTGGAGAGCGCGGCGCCCAACGTCGGCCTGCTGGCAAATATTGCGGGCTTCGGAAAATTCGGCCGCTACGACGAAATTCCGCTGGCCGACTCTCTGCGGATGATCGACCTGAACTGCAAGGCGCTCGTCGCCATGACGGAGCTGACACTGCCGTATATGCACCGCGGCGCGAAGCTGATGAACCTTGATTCCCTCTCGGCCTTCCAGCCCGTCCCCTATCTGAACGTCTACGCCTCGACGAAGGCCTTCGTCCTGAGCTATACCCGCTCGCTGGCGCGGGAGCTGCGGCCGCGGGGCATCCGCGTCATGGCGGTCAATCCCGGCTGGGTCAAGACGGAGTTCTTCGACCACGCGCTCAAGACCAGCAGCACCGCCGTGACTTATTACAACCGTCTTTACGAAGCCAAGGACGTGATGGCGACGGCGCTGAAGGATCTCTACCGGACGAAAAAGGACGTGTCCATCCACGGGCTTGCCGTGCGCAATCAGGTGCGTCTGGTCAAGCTGCTGCCGCACCGCCTTGTCATGGACATCTGGATGAAGCAGCAGAAGCACAATAAATTGCCGGACGAAGATTGATCTCGGTCTGTAAAAAAGCAGGGGGCAAAGCCCCTGCTTTTTTACAGCTTTTCCAGCACTGCGACAAGATAATCCCACGTCCGGGCGACGGAGGCCAGCTCCAGCCGCTCGCGTGAGGTGTGAATGTCGTGCATCTGCGGGCCGAAGGAAACGGCGTCCAGCCCCTTCAGGCGGTCGGAGAAGATGCCGCATTCCAGACCTGCGTGGATAACGTCCACCACAGGCTCCTTTCCATAGAGCTTCTCAAAGGTCTTTCCCATGATCTCGCGCAGGCGGGAGTCCTTGCGGTACTCCCATGCGGGATATTCGCCCATCTGGGAATAGGAAGCGCCGTACTTTTCCGCCAGCGCCGCAAGGCGGGCGGTCAGCGCCGCCTTTTCCGCACCCACGGAGCTGCGGACGGAGAAGGTCATCGTCACGGCTTCCTCCGTCGTTTTCAGGATGCCGAGATTCAGGGAGGTCTGCACCAGCCCCTCGATGTCCGCGCTCATCTTCTGCACACCGTTGGGCAGCTCGCACAGCAGGCCGAGCACCGCCGCCGTGCAGGCAGGCGTCAGCGCCTGCGCCGCCTGCGCCGGTTCACAGGTGATGACCGCGTGCGGCTCGGTCGCGGGAAGCTCCTCCATGCAGCGCTTTTTCGCTTCCTCAAAGCGCGCGGCGAAATCCTCCGTGTCGGAAACCAGCAGCGCCTCGCAGCTTCTGGGGATGGCGTTGTCCTTCGCACCGCCGTCTGCCTGCACGAGGCGGAATTCCGGCAGGCGGGACAGCAGCGCGCCCATGAGCTTATTGGCGTTGACGCGCCCCTTGTTGATCTCCACGCCGCTGTGGCCACCGGTCAGGCCGTCCACCCGCACACGCCATGCGCGGCCCTGCACGGCCGTGAAGTGTGCCGGGAGCGTGACCGTCGCCGTTGCGCCGCCGGCGCAGCCGGCCGTCAGGATGCCCTCGTCCTCGGAGTCGATGTTCAGCATCACGCGGCCCTTGAGGACGCTCATGTCCATCGCGTCCGCGCCCAGCATCCCGATCTCTTCATCGACGGTGAACACCGCCTCCAGCGGCGGATGCGCGATCTCATCGGAATCCAGCACCGCCAGCGTATAGGCGACCGCGATGCCGTCATCGCCGCCCAGCGTCGTCCCCTCGGCAAAGAGATAGGTGCCGTCCTGACGCAGACGCAGGCCGTCGGTGGAAAAGTCGATGTCGCAGCCGGGGTCCTTTTCGCAAACCATGTCCAGATGGCCCTGCAAAATGACCGTCGGGTGATCCTCATAACCGGGCGTGCCGTCTTTGTAGATGACAACGTTGTTGTGCGCGTCCTGCACATACTTCAGGCCGTGCGCCTGCGCAAAGCGGACACAGTAGTCGGAGATGCGCTTGGTGTCGCGCGAGCCGTGCGGAATGGCGCACAGCTCTTCAAAATAGTGCAGCGCCGCCTGCGGGCGCAGATGTTCCAGAATGGACATAGAAAACACTCCTTTCCATTATCAGCATGATTATACCACACTTTCCTGAAATTGTCCACGCAAACCGCTTGCGAGAATCCACCGAATATGGCATAATCAAGCTGTAATCCGAAAGGAGGAATGTATCATGATTCTCGACGGCTGTCAGGGCAAGCCCCGCACGCCCACGATCGAAGAAAAAATCTGCCCGCAATGCGGTCATACCATCGAGATCTTCTCGACCGACACGGAGGTCGCCTGTGAAAACTGCGGCTTTGTGGTCTACAACGACGCGCTCAGCTGCGTACAGTGGTGCAAATATGCCCGGCAATGCGTCGGCGACGCGATGTACGAGCAGATGATGCAGATCGCCGCCCGCCAGAAGGAAGAGGCGGCCCAAAAACGAAAAAAACGTTTGGAGGAAACAAAATGATCCGAAAAATCATTGTCATAGACGAGGAAAAATGCAACGGCTGCGGCCTGTGTGCCAAAGCCTGCCACGAGGGCGCGATCGACATTGTGGACGGCAAGGCACGTCTGGCGCGGGAGCACTTCTGCGACGGGCTGGGCGACTGCCTGCCCGCCTGCCCCATGGGCGCGATCACCTTTGAGGAGCGCGAAGCGCCGGCCTACGATGAAGCGGCTGTGCTCGCCGCGAAGAAGCCGGCGCATGTCTGCCCCGGCAGCCGCGCGAGCATGGGCGCGCCGGGCGCTTCCCTGCGCAACTGGCCCGTGCAGCTCAAGCTTCTGGGCTACACCGCGCCCTATTACGAAGGCGCCGACCTGCTGATCGCCGCAGACTGCACCGCCTTTGCCTGTCCGGACTTTCATCAGAAATATCTCAAGGGCCGCACGGTGCTGATCGGCTGCCCGAAGCTGGATGCGGCCAATTACGCCGAGAAGCTGACGGCCATCTTCCGCCACAACAACGTGCGCTCCGTCCTTGTCACGCGGATGCAGGTCCCCTGCTGTGGCGGCCTGCCCTTTGCGGTGCAGCAGGCGATCGAGGCCAGCGGCAGGGACATTCCCATGCGGGTCGTCATTCTCTCGCCGGACGGGAGCGAAGTCGATGGATGACCTATTAAGCGCCGCAGTCGGCCTTGCCCGCGCACTGGACACCGCGCCGGACGCGGCGGGGATGCGCGTGCTGTGCGCTGCGCTGCACGACGGCGGCGCAGACGCGCCGGAGCGTCTGCGGGCGGAAAAATGGCGCATCTCACCGGACTGCCGCACCTGCGCCGCCCCCTGCGGACGCAAGGCGGATTATGACGAGGTGCAGGCCGCGCAGGATGCTCCGGAAACGCGCGAGGCCAAGCGCGCCGCATGGGAAACGCTGCTGCGCTATGTCCGTTCGCGCACCCCGGCGCAGTGCGATGCCGAAGCCGTGCTGCGGCTGGTGTTCTACCTTGGCGAAAGCTGGGTGGAGCCGGAGGACCTCACGCGCTGCCTTCGGGCACTGATATGACAAAAAGCTGCTGCGCTATATGATAGCGCAGCAGCTCTTCAGATTGTCAGAAAGCCATTTTTAATTTGTTCCCATTCTGATCTGTCGATAAAATTTCTTTATGTGACTTTTTCGCAGACAAGCGTTCCGGGCGCGGTGTGAAACGCCGAGCAGACCTCGATCGTCACATGGTAGCGCCGCGCAAGCTCCACGCAGCGGTCATGCAGCACCTGTGCGCCGCCGCGCGCAAGGGTCAGCATTTCGCTGTAGCCGATGGTTTCAAACTTTACCGCGTCGGAGAATTTCCGCGGGTCTTTGTTGTAAATGCCGTCCACATCGGTATAGATGCGGCAGCAGTCGGCGTGCAGGAAGGCCGCCAGCGCAACGGCCGTGGTGTCCGACCCGCCACGTCCCAGCGTCGTGACGTCGCCCGCGTCGTTGATGCCCTGAAAGCCTGCGACAAGGACGATGTTTCCCTTCTCCAGCTCCTGCTCGACGCGCCTGCCCTCCAGCCGCAGAATGCGCGCGCTGCCGTGCGTCTCCTCCGTCCGCAGGCCCGCCTGCCAGCCGCACAGGCTCACCGCCGGCATTCCAAGGCGCTTCAGCGCCATGGCGCACAGGCTTACGGAGCAGATCTCCCCCGTGGACAGAAGCTGATCCAGCTCCCGCCCCGCGCAGTCCGGGTCAATCTCCCGCGCTCTGGCGATCAGCGCATCCGTGGATGTCCCCTGCGCCGACAGCACCGCCACGACCTCGTGGCCCTCGCGCCGCAGGGCGGCCATGGTGCGGGCGGCGGCATAGAGCCGTTTCGCGCTTGCGACCGAAGTTCCGCCGTATTTCAGCACATAGCGTGCCAAGGCTCCTTCCTCCTTTCCGGCAGGAAGTCTCCTGCCCTGCTCCATGGTATGCCGTTTCCCGTTTTTCCGACACAGATTTTTTCAATTTACTTTTTTCCGACTTCGTGGTACACTAAGCACAGCGTTTTTTGAAAAAGGAAGGTTCTCATGTTCACAGGATTTACACCGGAAGCCATCGATTTTCTCTGGGGCCTGCGCCTGAACAACAACCGTGAATGGTTTCAGGAGCACAAGCAGCAGTATCAGACCGCGCTCTACGCGCCGATGAAGGCGCTTTCCGAGGAGCTGACGGAGGCGTTTGCCCAGACCGAGGGACTCAAAATGCATCTTTCCAGAATTTACCGGGATATGCGGATGCATCCGCCGGTACCCTATAAGGAAAGTCTGTGGATGTGCCTGCGGCGCGACGGCGGAAGCTGGCTGGAGCATCCCTGTCTGTTTTTTGAATTGACCTCCGAAGGCTACAGCTACGGCTTTCTGCTCTGGGGGCCGAAGGCCGAGGCCATGAACCGCTACCGCGAGCAGCTCTGCGACCGCAAGGAAGAATTCCTGAAGCTCGCGAAAGCCGTCGAGCGGCAGACCGGCCTGACTGTCTCCGGCAAGCGCTACGCCCGACCCAAGCCCTGCCCCGACCCTCGGCTGGAGCCTTATTACAGCCTGAAAAACCTCTTTGCAATCTCCGAGCATCCCGTGGACGATGCGCTCTTCTCGCCCGACCTCGGCAGGCAGGTACGCGACACGCTGCTGGCGCTGCTGCCGCTGAACGAATTTTGTCAGAATTTCGCATTTTAATTTCTGCAAAAACTTGAAAAAATAAACCCATGAAACGCGGAAAACTCCGCCGTTTCAATGGGTTTCATTTTTTGTCAAGGGAATCCGGCATAGATTTGCTAATCCGCCGCGGCCGCATTTCAGCCATATTAGTAAGGCGAGAACGCGGTGGGAGGAAGCAAACATGAAGCATTTTTTTAAAACGACGGCGACGGCGCTGCTGCTGGCGCTGCTGCTGTCGGGCGGGGCGGGCGCGGCGCGGACGGAATTCCTGATTCCGGGCGGCGAAACGATCGGCCTGCAATTGCAGTTCGACGGGATCAGCGTGGTGGAATTTGCCGAGAGCAATCCCTGTGCAAAGGAAGCGGGACTGAAAAAGGGCGACCTGATCTGCAAGATCGACGGTGCGCCGGTCACGACGACGCAGGAACTGTCCGATGCGGTCAACCGATCGGAGGGACGGGCGCTCCGCGTGACCGTCCGGCGCGGGGCGGAAGAAAAAACCTTCCGTTTTGCGCCGCAGAACACCAAAGACGGCTGGCGGCTGGGGCTGTACGTCCGCGACGGCATCAACGGCATCGGCACCGTCACCTATTATGAGCCTGCGACCGGCGCCTTCGGCGCGCTGGGGCACGGCGTGGGCGAGGGCGGCGGCCTGCCGCCGCTGCGCAGCGGCAGCGTCTTTGACGCGCAGATTGTGTCCGTCGCACGCGGCAAGGCGGGAGAACCGGGTGCCCTGCAGGGCGCGGCGGCCTCGGGGCAGACCACGGGAAGCATCCGCCGCAACACGGACTACGGCGTGTTCGGCACCGTCCGTATCCCGCAAAAGCAGGCCATCCCGGTCGCGCAGGCCGGGGACGCGCACACGGGAAGCGCCAGCATCTACTCCTGCGTAAGCGGCAGCCGGCCGCAGGTCTATGAGATCAGCATTCTGGAGATCGACCTGCAGGAGGCACACGGCAGGAATTTTCTGATCGAGGTGACGGACCCGGCGCTGCTGCGGAGCACCGGCGGCATCGTACAGGGGATGTCGGGCAGCCCCATCGTGCAGGACGGGCGGCTCATCGGCGCGGTGACGCACGTGCTGATCAACCAGCCCTCGCGCGGCTACGGCATTTTCATTCAGAATATGCTCGACGCGGCGCAGGAGCAGCAGAAAGCGGCATAAATGAGCAAGCCTCTCCGGCTGTACGCCGGAGAGGCTTGCTGTTTTTATAATAAAATTCCCTCGCAGACGGCGTCTGCGCCGCCGGTCAGATAGAGGGCATTGTCTACGGGGTCGTAGTCCACCGTCAGGATGCCGCCGTCGTTCTGCACGCGCGTCTGCCGTCCGGAAACCAGTCCGCGGAGCGTCAGCGCCGCAACCGTCGCGCCGTTTCCGGTGCCGCAGGCCAGCGTAAAGTCCTCCACGCCCCGCTCAAAGGTCAAAAGGCGCAGCTCGTTTTCGCCTGTCAGCTGGTAAAGATTGACATTCGCGCCGCGGGGAAAGGCCGGATCGCCGCGCAGCGCGCGCGCCTCCTCGCGCAGCTCGTCCCGGCTCCGGGAGAGGTCGGCGCAGAGGACGGCGTGCGGGATCCCCGGCTCGCCCAATTCCAGATAATCGCAGCCGAGCTTCGCGTCCCGGCGCAGATTGTGGGGCGAATTGAGGCGGATGCGGTAGCGGTCCGCGGCAAGGCGCTCACCCGTCACAAGGCCCGCTGGCGTTTCGATGCGCGGCTGCCCCGCGGACAGGCCGTGATCCACGCAGTAGCGGCACAGGCAGCGCGCGCCGTTGCCGCACATTTCGGCAGTCGTGCCGTCGTTATTGTAAAAGAGCATCCTGCAGTCGCCGCCGGCTTCCGGGGCCTCCAGCACCATCAGGCCGTCCGCGCCGACGGAAAAATGCCTGCGGCACAGCCGTCTGGCAAGAAGCGGCAGCTCCTCGTGGGAAAGCGCGCCGTCGAAGTTCTCGATCACGATAAAATCGTTACCCGCGCCGCACATTTTGGTAAACTTCATGCTTTTTCCTCCTGAATTTGCTTCGCGCCCTCCAAATCGGCGCGCAGGCAGTGTGCCTGCCAGCCGGGGCACGCCTCCGGCAGGTCGGCGGCAAGCCGGGCCGCGGCCTCGCCGCTGTCCGTGATGCACAGGCAGGTCGGCCCCGCCCCGGAAATGCAGAACGCACCGAAGCGCGCCGCCAGTTCCTGCACGGCGTCGCAGCCGGGGATGAGCATCCTGCGATAGGGCTGATGCAGGCGGTCGTCCAGCGCCAGCCGCAGCAGGGGCGCGTCCGCCGTTTCCAGCGCACGCAGCAGCAGCGCCGCGTGGGAAACATTGAACACCGCGTCCGCAAAGGGTACGGTTTTGGGCAGCACCGACCGGGCAAGCCGCGTGCTGAGCGGAAAATCCGGCACCAGCGCGACAAAATGCAGCCGCTCCGACAGCGGAAAGCGCGCCGTGACCGGCGTTTTTCCGTCCATCATGCTGGCCGTCAGCCCGCCGAAGATCGTGGGCGCCAGATTGTCCGGGTGTCCTTCCAGCTCCGTGCAGAGCGTCAGCAGCTCCGTCCGGGAAAGCGGGCTTCCATGCAGGGCATTTGCCGCCAGCGCGCCGGCAGCCAGCATGGCAGAGGACGAGCCGAGGCCGCGGCAGACCGGGATCTCCGCCCGCACGCGCAGCGCCAGACCGTCCTCCGGCAGGCCGAGCGCCCGCGTCACGCGGTCATAGGCGCGGACGGACAGGTTTTCCCGGTTGCAGAATTCCGCCGGGCAGCCCGTGATCTCCAGCCCGCTCTCGCGGCGCTCGAAGGTATATACATTATACAGCGTCAGCGCGCAGCCGAAGGAGTCGAAGCCCGGCCCCAGATTCGCCGTCGTCGCGGGGACGCGGAGCGTTATGCGTTCCATTCTGCCACCTTCCCGTTCACATAGGTCTGCATCCGGTCGCGGTCGACGCAGTCGCGGTGCAGCACCGGCTTGTCCGCAAGCTGCGCCAGCGCCCGCGGCACCGGCACGCCCGTCGCGTCGTGCAGCCGCTGCATCAGCCCGAATTCGTCGCCGGAAGCATCCCCGCCGATCGCGTGCAGCACGGCCGCCGGGAATTTATAGGGCGAGGCCGTGGAGAGCACCACGAGCGGCGCTTCCGAGCCGCTTTCGCGCGCGTATTCGTCCGCCACGTGCCACGCGACGGCCGTGTGCGTATCCATCAGATACCCATACTCGCGCCAGACGCGGCCGATCGTTTCCTCCGTCTGCTCGTCGTCGCAGCAGCCGCAGGAGAATTCCGCCTGCAATCGCGCCAAGAGCGCATCGTCCACGCGGTAGACGCCCTCCTCGCGCAGGCTGCGCATATACGCCGCTACCCGCGCCGCGTCGCCCTGCGACAGCAGGAACAGCAGGCGCTCCAGATTGCTGGAGACCAGAATGTCCATGGAGGGCGAAAGTGTCCTGTAAAACGGCCTGCGGCGGTCATAGACGCCCGTGCGCAGGAACTGTGTCAGCACGTCGTTTCGGTTGGACGCGCAGACGAGCCGCCCGACGGGCAGGCCCATTTCCTTGGCAAAATAGCCCGCGAGAATGTCCCCGAAGTTCCCGGTCGGCACGACGAAATCCACCTTCTGCCCGATGCCGATGCGCCCGCTGCGCACCAGATCGGCATAAGCTTTAAAATAGTATACCACCTGCGGCGCAAGACGGCCAATGTTGATGGAATTGGCGGAGGACAGCCGGACGTGCGCACCCTCCGGCACCCCGGCGGCAAAGATGTCCTTCACGCCGGTCTGCGCGTCGTCGAAGTTGCCGCGCACCGCGCAGACGCAGACATTGCTTCCCTCCTGCGTGACCATCTGCGCCTTCTGCACCTGGGAAACGCCCTGTTCCGGGTAGAACACCACGATGCGCGTTCCCTCTACGTCGCGGAAGCCCTCCAGCGCGGCCTTGCCGGTGTCGCCGGAGGTCGCCGTCAGGATGACGATCTGCTCACGCACACCTTCCTGCCGCCGTGCGGCGGTGATGAGCTGCGGCAGCATGGAAAGCGCCACGTCCTTGAAGGCCGAGGTCGGCCCGCGGAACAGCTCCAGCACGTAGCGTCCGCCGACGGCAGCCAGCGGTGTCAGATCTTCCGTTTCAAATTTCCCGGCGTAGGCGCGGCGCACCAGATCGCCCATATTCTCAAAATCCGGCAGCAGGAAAGCCAAAATGCGCTCGGCCATACCCAGCGTGTCCACCGCCAGAACGCCGCGCCAGTCGAAGCCGCCCAGCTCTTTTCGGATATACAGGCCGCCGTCCGGCGCGAGTCCCTGCAGGACCGCCTGCGTGGAGGTCGCCGTCAAATTTTCGTTTCTCGTGCTCTGATAAATCATAGAAACCACCCATCTTTTATTCTTGCATTTCTTAGGATTATATGATATACTGTTTTCCAGAAAAATGCAAGTGTTTTTGTGGCAGAAACACTTGCCCGTGAAAAATGGAGAAAAAGTGATGAACGACAGGAAAAAACCGATGCAGATCGGACTTTTGGGCTTCGGAACCGTCGGCGGCGGTGTGTACGAATTCGTGCAGAGCAGAAGCGACATGGAGATCAAATATGTGCTCAGCCGCCGGCCGCGGCCGGAGCTTTCCTGCGCCGTGACGGCGGATTTTTCGGAGATCGTTTCCGACCCGGCGGTGGACGTGATCATTGAGGCCATCGGCGGGATGTCCCCGGCCTATGAATACGTCACCGCGGCGCTGCGTGCGCGCAAACACGTCATCACCGCCAACAAGCTGCTCATCGCCGCGCACTACCGCGAGCTTGTCACGCTGGCGCAGGAGAACGGCGTCGCGCTGCGCTGCTCGGCCGCCGTGGGCGGCGGCATCCCGTGGCTTTCCAATCTGGAAAAGACGCTGGAGCAGGAGCCGGTCGTGCGCATCAGCGGCATCATGAACGGCACGACGAACTACATTCTCGACCGGATGCACACGGGCGGCGGCAGCTTCTCCGCCGCGCTTGCGCAGGCGCAGGCGTTAGGCTATGCCGAGGCCGACCCCACGCAGGACTTAAACGGCGGCGACATCCGCCGCAAGCTCGTCATCTCGGCCAACATCGCCTTCGGCTGTGTGCTCGACGAGCGCGAGGTCGCCGTGATGGGCATTGAAGCTCTGCGCGCCGCCGACATTGCCGCCTTCCGGCGCATGGGGCGCGTATGCAAGCTGGTCGCGGGGGCAAGAAAGCTGCCGGACGGCGTCGCGGCCTACATTGAACCTGCGCTCTTTCCCCCCTCGGCTCACGAGGCGGCCGTGCCGGAGAATTTCAATCTCATCTCCCTGACCGGCCTGCACATCGGCAAGCAGAGCTTCTACGGGCAGGGCGCCGGGCGTTACCCCACCGCATATAATGTATTGCAGGACTGCGTGGATGTGCGCAACGGCCTGCACCATTTCTACACCTCGGCGCTGCGGCCGGCCCACGTGGACAACCGCAGCATTGCGCGTCCGTATTACGTCCGCACGGAGGGCATCGACAAATGGCTTCAGTCGCATATTGACAAAATTCTCGACTGCGGTATAATAACAGAGCCTGTAACCGTAACGGAAATACACCAATGGGCGCAAGAAAGAAAGCAGACGGGGGCGGAGTGCTTTTTCGCCTCCCTCCGCTGATGAGGAATCTATTTTATGTTGAAAGTTTTGAAATTCGGCGGCTCCTCCATGGCTGACGCCGCGCACTACCGGCAGGTACGCCGGATCGTGGAGTCCGACCCGGAGCGCCGTGTGGTGGTCGTTTCCGCCGCAGGCAAGCGTTACAGTGACGACACCAAGATCACCGATCTTCTCTACCTGTGCTATGCGCATCTGCAATACGGCGTTTCCTGCGACGATATTTATCAGATGATCGTCAGCCGCTACTGCGCCATCCGCGACGAGCTGGGGCTCAAGACCGATCTGGAAACGGAATTTGCCGCGCTGCGTGAGCGCATGAGCAAGGGGATGCCGCAGGATGAGCTGGTCTCCCGCGGCGAATACTTCTCTGCCATCCTGATGGCGGAATATCTGGGCTTTGAGTTCATCGACGCCTCGCGCTGGCTCTACTTCCACTATGACGGCACCATCGACCAGGGCAAGTCCTACGCCACGCTGCGCACACTGGCCAAGGACAAGAAGGTCGTCATTCCCGGCTTCTACGGTCTGATGCCTGACGGCAAGATCCGCACGCTCACCCGCGGCGGCTCGGACATCACGGGCGCACTGGCCGCTGCCGCGCTGGATGCCAGCGTCTATGAAAATTGGACGGACGTTTCCGGCGTTCTGATGGCCGACCCGCATATCGTCGACAATCCCAAGACCATCGACCGCGCTACTTACTCCGAGCTGCGCCAGCTCTCCTATTCCGGCGCGCAGGTGCTGCATGAAATGACGGTGTTCCCCGTCCGGGAGAAGAACATCCCCCTGAACATCCGCAACACCAATGAGCCCAACCACCCCGGCACGCTGATCTCCGACGATTTCATCGAGCCGCCCAACACCCAGCGCTTCATCACAGGCATTGCGGGCAAGCGGGACTTTTCCATCGTCACCATCTCCAAAAAGGGTCTGTCCGGCTCCACCGGCACCCTGCGGACGATCCTCGGCATCATGGAGAAAAACGGCGTTGCCATCAGCTACACCCCCTCCGGCATCGACTGCATCTCGCTGGCCATGCCGACGGAGAAGCTCTCCTCCCACCTCTACACCATCATAGACGAGATCCGCTCCGAGATCAAGCCCGACAGCATCAAGGTCACGGACAACATCGCCGTGGTCGCGATCGTCGGCCGGAAGATGGCCTTTCGCGCCGGTACCTCCGGCAAGATCTTCGCCGCCCTCGGCCAGCGCGGGATCAATATCCGCATGATCTCTCAGGGGCCGGAGGAGCTGACCATCATCATCGGCGTGGACAACAAAGACTACGCCGATACCATCCGCGTGTTGTATAATGCGTTTGTAAAATAGGAGGTCCCTATGAAACAGTATAAGGTTGCCATTCTCGGCGCTACCGGCGCCGTCGGCCGCGAAATGATGAAAATCCTTGCAGAGCGCCATTTCCCCATCTCGGAGCTGCATCTGCTGGCGAGCAAGCGCAGCGCCGGCAAGGTCGTGGAATGGGAGGGCCGCCCCGTCATGATTGAAGAAGCCTGCGACGAGGCTTTCAACGGCATCGACATCGTGCTCGGTGCCGCGGAAAACGACATTGCAAAGCAGTTTGCCCCCGCCATCGTCAAGGCGGGCGCCGTCTTTGTGGACAATTCCTCCGCGTTCCGTCTGGATGAGGACGTGCCGCTCATCGTTCCGGAGATCAACCCCGAGGACGTGAAGAACCACCACGGCATCATCTCCAACCCCAACTGCTCGACGATCATCACCGTCACCGCAGTCAACGCCCTCAACGCCATCAGCCCCATCCGCACCATGGTCGCCTCGACCTATCAGGCGGTGTCCGGCGCTGGCGCGGGCGGCCCGCTGGAGCTGGCGCAGGAGATCGACGCGCTGCGCAGCGGCGCTTCCTTCGAGCCGAAGGTGTTCTCCCATCAGATCGCCTATAACCTCATCCCGCAGATCGGCAGCGAGCAGTTTGAGGGCTACACCAGCGAGGAAATGAAGATGCAGAACGAGGGCCGAAAGATCATGCACCTGCCCGATCTTCGCGTCACCTGCACCTGCGTGCGCGTCCCCGTGGTGCGCAGCCATTCCATCTCCGTCACGATGCACTTCGACCGCCCCGTTTCCGTCAAGGAGGCGCGCCGCGCGATCGCCAACGCTCCCGGCTGCCGTCTGGTGGACGACCTGAAGAACAAGGTCTACCCCATGCCGCTGGACACCTCCGATCAGGACCTCGTCTTCGTCGGGCGCATCCGCCCCGACCTCACGGACGACAACGGCCTGACGCTCTGGTGCTGCGGCGATCAGGTCCGCAAGGGCGCGGCGACTAATGCCGTGCAGATTGCGGAGCTGCTGCTTGAAAGAGAATAATCTTTTGCGATTCCCGCTTTTGCGGGAATCGCTTTTGTTTACACTTTGTTTCTTGCTTCCAACCCGTTTTTCTGTTAGAATAAAATAAGAAAAATATTCGCTTTCCCCCGCCGGACAATTCAATCGCGCCCTGCGCAGAAAGGTGGAATCCATCGTTGAACAAAACCCTCTTCGGAAGCAGCAAAACCGCCATTGTCGAAAAAATGCAGGAATCCCTGCGCTCCACCCTGCCAATCATCCTCATTGTCGCCGTGCTGTGCCTGACGATCGCGCCCTTACAGCCGGATCTTCTTCTGAGCTTTCTGATCGGCAGCGTGCTGATCATCGTGGGCATGGGCCTGTTCTCCCTCGGCGCCGAGATCTCCATGACCCCCATCGGCAACAAGATCGGCACCTCTCTCACCCGCACGCGGAATCTCCCGCTCATTCTCGGCGTGAGCTTTCTGCTCGGCTTTGCCGTGACCGTCGCGGAGCCGGATCTTCAGGTGCTGGCCAAGACCGTTCCGCACATCGACACGACCGTCCTGCTGATCGCCGTCGGCGCGGGCGTGGGCTTTTTCCTGTCGGTGTGTATGCTGCGCATCCTGACCGGCTTCCGTCTGCGCTGGCTGCTGCTGGTCTTTTACGGCATCGTTTTCGCGCTGGCAGCCTTTACCGACGCGGATTTTCTGAGCATCGCCTTTGACTCCGGCGGTGTGACCACCGGGCCGATGACCGTGCCCTTCATTCTTGCGCTGGGTCTGGGCGTTTCCAACGCCCGAAGCGACGATCAGGCGGAGTCCGACAGCTTCGGTCTGGTCGCGCTGAGTTCCATCGGGCCGATTCTCGCCGTGCTCATTCTCGGCTTCTTTTATTCCGGCAGCGACGCCTCCCCGGCGCTGGACAGCGTCGTCTACACCTCGACCACCGACATCGGACTGGCCTACCTGCGCGGGATCCCCCTCTATCTGGGCGAAATGGCGCTTGCGCTTGCACCCATCGTGGTCATTTTTCTGCTGTTTCAGATTTTCCGTCTGCGCCTTTCAAAGCACAACCTTGCAAAAATCCTGACCGGCATCGTCTACACCTACCTCGGTCTTGTGCTCTTCCTCACCGGCGTGAACGTCGGTTTCTCCGCGCTGGGCGCGGTGCTGGGGCAGGCACTTGCCGCCGGCTGGACGAAGTGGCTGACGGTGCCGCTCTGCGCGCTGCTGGGCTGGTTCATCATCTCTGCCGAGCCGGCCGTGGCCGTGCTGGAAAAGCAGATCGAAGAGGTCAGCGCGGGCGCGATCCCCGGAAAGGTCATCAAGCGCAGTCTTTCCGTCGCCATCGCTACGGCCATGGCGCTGTCCATGCTGCGCGTGCTGACGGGACTGCCGCTTCTGTACTTCCTCGCCCCCGGCTACGCCCTCGCGCTGGCGCTGTCCTTCTTTGTCCCGGACATCTATACCGCCATCGCCTTTGACTCCGGCGGCGTGGCCTCCGGCCCCATGACGGCGACCTTCATGCTGCAATTCATGATCGGCGCGAGCACCGCCCTCGGCGGCAATCCGCTGAAGGATGCCTTCGGCATTGTCGCCATGGTCGCAATGATGCCCCTGATCTCCATCCAGCTTGTCGGCTTCTACTACAAGCGCAAAGCCGGAAAGACGGCCGCCCCCGCCGCGGAATACGGCGACTACGACATTGTGGAACTCTGGGAGGTGGATGCCGCTTGAATTATGTGATCTCCATCTGTGACCCCCGCGCACTGGACACCCTGACAGGACTGTGCGCGGAGTTGGAGCTGCCGGTCAGCGTGGTGCTGCACGCCCACGGCACCGCCGTGCGCAGTATGCTGGACATTCTGGGCATAGAGAGCAACGAAAAGCGCGTCGTTCTGACCATTGCGACGCAGGAGAAAACGCGCCGCCTGATCGACGAGCAGAAGCGCCGTCTGTTCATCGGCGTGCCGGGACACGGGATCGTCGTGTCCGTCCCCATCAAAAGCATCGGAGGAGGAAAGACCGTGGCATTTTTAGGCGGCAGCCAGCAGCCCGCGAAATATACGCCGGAGCTGAACTATTCCTATGAACTGATCGTGGCCATCGCCAACGAGGGCCGCACCGACCTTGTGATGAACGCCGCAAGAAGCGCCGGCGCCGCCGGCGGCACCGTTCTGCACGGCAAGGGCACCGGCTCGGACAAGGCGGAAAAATTCTATTCCGTTTCCATCGCGCAGGAAAAGGAAGTCATCCTCATCGTCGCAAAGACCGAGCAGAAAGCTGGCATCATGCGGGCGATTTTGGAAAAAGCCGGCCCGAACACCGAGGCCGGAACGATCGTCTTTTCCCTGCCCACCAGCGAAGTCGCGGGCTTCGGCCTGCTGTAAGAAAGAAGATAGTCCATGAAGTACGATTTCACCACGCTGCTCGATCGCCGCGGCAAAGATTCCATCGCCGCGGACCTCATTCCATGGGAGGGAAAGCCCGACCCCGGCGTTTCCGTCATCCCCATGTGGGTCGCGGACATGAGCTTCCCCACCGCGCCGCCCATTCTGGAGGCCATCCGCGCGCGGCTGGAGATGCCGAACTTCGGCTATTTCCGTCTGCCGGATTCCTATTTTGACGCCATCGTCCGCTGGCAGCGCCGCCGCAACGGTGTGCAGTCGCTGACCCCGGCGGACATTGGCTATGAAAACGGCGTGCTGGGCGGCGTCGCCTCGGCGGTCTGCACCCTGAGCGCGCCCGGCGATCCCATTTTGGTACATTCTCCCACCTATATTGGCTTCACGCACACGCTGAACGACCTCGGCCGTAAAATCGTCCACTCCCCGCTGCGGCGCGACGAAGCCGGTGTCTGGCGCATGGACTACGAGGACATGGACGCACAGCTCAAGGCGCACCATATCCATCTGGCGATCCTCTGCTCCCCGCACAACCCCTGCGGCCGCGTCTGGGAGCGCCGGGAACTGGAAAAGGCCATGGAGGTCTACGCCGCCAACGACTGCTATGTCATTTCCGACGAGATCTGGTCGGACATCATCCTGCCCGGCCACCGGCACATTCCCACGCAGTCCGTGTCCGACGACGCAAGGCAGCGCACGATCGCCTTTTACGCGCCGAGTAAGACCTTCTCGCTGGCGGGCCTGATCGGCTCGTACCACATCATCTACAATTCCTACCTCCGCGACCGGGTACGGCGCGTGAGCGGCTCCACGCACTACAATGACTGCAACGTGCTGTCCCTGCACGCGCTTCTGGGCGCATACAGCGAGGCCGGTGAAGAATGGGTGGACGAAATGCGACAGGTGATAGACGAGAACTGCCGCTATGCCTGTGAATTCATCGCGGCGCACTTCCCCGGCGTGCGGGTCATGCGCCCGCAGGGGACGTATATGCTCTTCCTCGACTGCGGGGACTATCTGCGTGCCCGCGGAGAGCCGCTGCGCGAGCTGGAATACCGCGGCGTGCGCGCCGGTGTGATCTGGCAGGACGGCGAGGCGTTCGAGTTCCCGGACAGCATCCGCATGAACCTTGCGCTGCCGAAGGCGCTCCTCGTCGAGGCAATGGAGCGGCTGAGGAAATACGCTTTTCAAGAAAGCCCAAAAGGGCTTTCTTGAAAAGCTGCCTGCAAAATTGCAAAATCAAAAGTTGTAGTATTATTTATTTTGCAATTTTGGTCGCTGCGGCGGGTGATTGAACGCGAAAGGAAACCCATCTCCGCGCTAAGAGCCGCCGCTACGCGGCGGTTGCGCTCCGAAACGCCTCGCTGCGGCTCGGTGTGACGGTTTCCTTTCACTCTTTTCTTCCCTACGAATACTTTGGCTGGATAGTTTTTTCTGACATTCTAGGGCTCGCCGCTTTGCGTCGAGCCATTCGTTGTTTTGTACAAAATTTGCAGTCATGATTGACAATATTCTCGTCGTAAGTTATAATAAAGAATACTTCCAATCGGCTTGAAAGGACATTCCCATGTACGACAAGATTCCCGTTCTGCTCGACGGCGATCCCGGTCACGACGACGCCATCGCCTGGATGCTGGCCGCATCCAGCCCGAAGCTGGACATCCGCGCCGTGACTTCCGTATGCGGCAACCAGACGATAGAAAAAACCACCTACAACGCGCTGCGCATCTGCACGCTGCTCGGCCTGACCTGCCCTGTCGGGAAGGGCCGTCCCGCACCGCTGCTCGCCCCGCCCATGAACGCCCCCTCCGTCCACGGAGAATCCGGTCTGGACGGCCCGGCTCTGCCGGAGCCTGCCATGCAGCCGAGCCGCCTGCGCTCCGTAGAACTCATGGCCAAGGTGCTGCGCGAGAGCGAAACGCCCGTGACCATCGTCGCCACCGGGCCGCAGACAAACGTCGCCGCGCTCCTGCTGGCACACCCCGAGCTGAAGCCGAACATCGCGCGCATCAGCCTGATGGGCGGCGGCATCGCCTATGGCAACTGGACCTGCGCCGCCGAGTTCAACATTCTGGTCGACCCGGAGGCCGCGGACATCGTGTTCCGTTCCGGCATTCCCATCACCATGGCCGGGCTGGATGTGACGGAAAAAGCGCTGATTTTCCCGGAGGACTTCGAGCGCGTGCGCGCCGTGGGCAATCCGGTCGCCCGCGTGGTCGCGGACTGGCTGGAGTTCTTCTACGGCTTCCACCGCAAGCTCGGCTACGCCGGCGCACCGGTGCATGACGCCGTTGCCGTCGCCGCGCTGCTGCGCCCCGACCTCATGGACTCGCAGGAGATGTACGTGCAGATCGAGACGCAGGGCGAATACTGCCGCGGCATGACCGTCGGCGACACACGCGGGCAGCTCGGCCACGCACCCAACGCCCGCGTTCTGACTGGCATCGACCGCCGTGGCTTTGCCGACCTTCTGGTGCAGGCCGTCGGTGCCTATGGCAAGGAGGTTACGCAATGAACACAATTCCCGTCTGGATCGACTGCGACACCGGCGTAGACGATGCCGTCGCGCTTCTCGTCGCGCACCGCCGGCAGGCGCTGAAGATCGTCGGCATCAGCACCGTCGCCGGGAACGTCTCCTTGGACAAAACCACACGCAACACCCTGAAGCTTTGTGACCTAATGGGCGCGGACTACCCCGTCTACCCCGGCGCGGCGCAGCCGTGGATCCGCCCCTATGCCGATGCCGCCGCCTTCCACGGTGCGGACGGTCTGGGCGGCGCAGAGCTGCCGGAGTCCTCGCGCAGTCCGGAAAAGGAAGCCGCGTGGGACGCCCTGTTCTGCGCTGCCGAGCAGTACGAAGGCAGCTTGGTTCTGGTCGTCACTGGCCCAATGACCAACGCCGCAACCGCGCTGGCCAAATATTCGCAGCTCAAAGAGCTCCTTGCGCACATCGTGATCATGGGCGGCGCCGCCGTAGGCGGCAACCGCACGCCCTGCGCGGAATACAACATCTACGCCGACCCCGATGCAGCGCAGGCTGTGTTCCGTTCCGGTGTGCCTGTCGTCATGTGCGGGCTGGATGTGACCCAGAAGGCCTATGTCACACCGGAGGAGATCGAGGAGATCTGCCGGATTTCCACCCCCGTGACACGCTTCTTCCGCGCCGCCACTGCCCATGCCGCAGAGCTTAATATGCGCGACGGCAACGCCGGCCTGTGCCTGCACGACGTGTGCCCGCTTCTCTATCTGTCCGACCCGGAGCTGTTCCGGGGCGAGGAGGCAGGCGTCTATGTGGAAACCCAGAGTGAGCTGACCCGCGGCAAAACCGTGACCGATCTCTACAGCGACCATCAATTTGAAGCCAAGAACGCCTTTGTCGTCCTGGACATCGACCGCCCCCGCTTTTTACAAATCGTGTCTGACGCGCTGCGTTCCTATTGACAGGTGATCCGTTTGGAAAAAAGTGAACTTCGCAGAAAGATCCGAGAGCAGAAGCGCCGCCTGACTCCCGCACAGATCGAGCAGGCCTCTGCCGCGCTGGCAGAACAGCTTTGTTCGCACCCGCTCTACCTCGCCGCCTGCTCCGTTTACGGCTATCTGAGCTACAATCAGGAGGTGCTGACGCTGCCCATTCTGCAGCAGGCGATGCGCGACGGCAAGCGCGTCGCGGTGCCGAAGGTCTTTGGCGACAACATCCGCTTTCTGTGGCTGGACGACCTGAGCCGCGTCTCCGCGGGCTATCGCGGCATCCCGGAGCCGATGGGAAGCGGCCCCGTCGCAGACGATCCCACGGCGCTGGTGCTGATGCCCGGCCTCGCCTTTACCCCCGACGGGCAGCGGCTTGGCTACGGCGGCGGCTTCTACGACCGCTTCCTTGCCGCAGAGCCCCATCCGACGCTTGCCCTTTGCTATGATTTTCAGCTTTTGCCCCAGCTTCCGACCCAGCCGCATGACATTTTGGTAGACGCCGTGCTGCACAGCCCGGTTTAGGAGGTTTTTTATGAAAATCGAGGCGGTCTGTGAATACAACGATCTTGGCTATCTGATCTACGCCGCGAATTACCCCGGCGCGTTCGTGCGCGGCACCTCGGAAAACGAGGCGCTGGCGAAATTCCCGGGCGAGGTGCGCAGCTACCTGCGTTGGCGCGGGGAGACTGCGCCCGGCTTCGACGCACCGGAGATCGAGACCGTGCAGCGTAAGCTGTCCGACCTACAGATCTGCGATGCCGACAGCGACGTGCTGTTCGATCTGGAGCGGCAGCCGATGACGCAGGCGGAATATGAGGCGCAGAAGCTGTTGGTGCTGAAATCTGCCGAGGATTTCGAGGCGCTCTACCGCAGTATTCCGAACCCGGACATCTCCGGCCGGCCGCCGCGCCGCACCTTCTATGGCGCGGTTCCGCGCACGCCGCGCCGGATGTACGAGCACGTCAACCAGACCACCTCCTACTACGCCGCCGCCATGGGCGTCGAGCTGGAGAATCTGCCCGATCTTTACGCGAACCGGATGCAGGTTCTCGCCGAGATCGAGCAGCCGGAGGATTTCCTTGAAGGCCCGGTACATATCGCGCCGGACGGCGAAAGCTGGACGCTGCGCAAGCTGCTGCGCCGCTTTTTGTGGCACGACCGCATCCACGCCCGCGCCATGTGGCGCACGGCCACGGCCCTCTGGGGCGACAGCATAGCAAATCCTTTCTACTTTGTATAGGGGATTTCTGAAAAATTTCAAAAACAGGCTCCCGTTCTTTTATAGAACGGGAGCCTGTTTTTTTACTTGTTTTTCTTCAGCTTCCGAGATGCGCAGGGCCGCGAGCGTCACGCCCACGACGATGAAAAAGCAGAACATATCACGCGGGTAGAACCAGATATATTCCACCGTTGCGGAGAAGGAAATGCCGATGAGCGCCGCGGCGGCGGCGATCAGGGTCATGCGCACGCCGGTCCTGGCGCGGCAGATGCGCAGAAGCGCACGCCGGATCAGGCCAAAATGGAAGGCAAGCAGACCCAAAAGCCCCGCAAGACCCATCTCTGCCCAGACCTCCAGCCAGAGCATATGCGCGTGCTGCGCCTCGCGCGCGTGCCCGCCGCAGAAGAGCACATAGACCGGATGGAAATTTTCCGGTCCGAACCCAACGCCCGTCAGGCCGAACTGCCGCAGCAGGCGCAGCGTCCCCTGCCAGATATACACGCGGTAGAGATTGGACGAATCGCTCGTCGAGCCGATCGTGAGGATGCGGCGAAAGACCGACCCCGGCAGCAGTGGCAGCGCCAGCAGCGCCGCCAAAAGCAGCAGCGGCAGCATCCGTCGCTGGCAGAAAAAGAGCAGCACCAGAACCGCCAGCGCAAAGCTGACCCAGCCGGAGCGGGAATAGGTCATCAGCAGCGCCGCCAGCGGCAGCGCCAGAAGGCAGGTCGCTCCCAGCCGTGCGCGGCGATTTTGCAGCATCGTCGTAAAGGCAAAGCACAGCGGCAGCAGCAGGACAAGAAATTCGGCATAGTTGTTCGGATTTTCAAAGGTCGAATACACACGGCCGGGCATCCCGGCATTGGCCGCCAGATCAGTCTGCGAGCTGTTCGCCGCCACGCCGGTCAGGCGCTGCCAGATGGCGCTCAGCGCCGTCCACAGCACGGCCAGATAGAGAAAGGCGAGGAATTTTTTCAGCTTTTCCCGGTCGGAAAGGCCGGCCGCCAGCGTCAGCGCCAGCAGGAACGACGTCACGTAAAACGCGGACACGCGCAGCGCCTCGCCCGTATTTCTGGCGCTCACGATGCCAAGCACCGCCGTCAGCATGAAAAAGAGGAAGCCCAGCCCGATCTCCCGGCAGGTCAGCAGCCTGCGCCGCCCCGCCATGACCAGAAGCAGCAGCGCCAGCGCCAGTGCGAGGGCAATCCCCAGAGCGAAGCGGTTGTTCCACACCCGCGCAGGGCAGACGAACATCGCCAGCAGCAGCGCCCCGGCAAGACAGGAAAAGTCCGGCGCGCGCAGACTGCGCCCGGCGAAAAGCTCATCCAGATGCGGCCGCGCGCCGAAGCGCGCGAGGCGCCGTGAGGCGGCGTTCACGGCCGCGTCCGCCCTCAAGGGCCTTTGCGGATGCTCGCCGAGCAGCCGCCCGAGCAGGCTCTCCCGAACCAGCCGCCGCAGGAGGACATACAGTCTGCGCAGGAGGACGTAGGCGCGGCTCTCCTCCGTCCACGCACACAGCCGCCGCCAGAAGGCCGGCAGTGTTCCGAGCAGAAAATGCTCGATCATTTCGCGTTCACCGGCGTCATATCATACACCCAGACGTAGAGCTTCGCATAACCCACGCGGATGACCATGGAATGGCCGCAGCCCAGCGCCCAGCCCGTCACATAGACGCAGTTGTCCTCCGCCACGCCCTTGCACTCCACGGTCACGTAGGCGCTCTTATAGCCGGGCTTGCTGCTCAAAACGACCTTGCCGTCGGCAGCGGTTGTGTAGACCCGCGCCTCGTCGATTTTGAAATCCACGACCTTGCCCAGATCCATATAGCAGGAGTCGTCCGTCACCGCGTCGCCCTTTGCGATCATCTCCGCCACCTTCTCCGGCGTTTCGTTGCACAGGAAGGTGATGCGGTAGGACTCCTCGTTGCCGACGGCAGCCTTGCCGCCGGAGCTTCCGAAAAAGCGCCATGCCGCGAACACGGCCACGCCCACAAGGACAAGGATCACGACCAAATCAACGATGTTCCATTTTCTCTTCTTCTGTTCCATGCTTCAGGCTCCTTTGGTAAAGCTCCGCCGTTCGGCGGCAGGTTTCGTTCCGGTCAAAGCGGCGCTGCGCCGCACGGTTTCCCAAGGTTTTCCGCAGGGTATCGTCCTCCAATAGCCGCTTCAGCACGTCGGAAAACGCAGAAACGTCGCCGTAGGGCGCGGTCAGGCCGCAGCCTTCCACAAGCGCTCTGCTGGCTTCCGTCGCAGCGACCGGCAATCCGGCGGCCATGGCCTCCAGCACCGCAAGGCTCATCGTTTCCGTCCGCGAGGGCGAAACGTAGACATCCGCCTGTGCCAGCGCCGCCGGGACATCCGGGCAGTAGCCCGCCAGCTCGACCAGACCAGCCAGATGTTTTTTTGCGATCACACGCTCCAGCTTTTCTCGCTGCGGCCCCTCGCCCAGAATCCGGACGCGGAAGGGCACATCCGTTTTCTCCCGCAGGGCGGCCGCCGCCTCGCAGAGAAAGCGCAGTCCCTTCTCCGGCGAGAGGCGCGCCGCAGTCAGCAGTACCTTCGGGCCGTCATGCGGCGCGCGCGGCAGCGCGGCGCCATAATCCACCCCGTTCGGAATGACGCAGAGGCGGTCCGCCGGGACGCCGTTTCTGACGAGCAGCGGCTTCTGCTCCGGCCGCAGAGCGATCACCGCCGCAGCCCGCGGCAGATAGATACGGTTCAGAACCCGCCACCAGAGCGGCTGGCGGCGGGACAGGTGCGCAGTGTAGATCACCTGCGCCGGACTGCCGAACGCCTGCGCGCGGAGCGCGATCATCGCCTCCCGCGGGTACTGTGCGTGGATAAGGTCGATGTCCTTTTCCCGGCAGCCGGCGGCAAGCGCCTTGGCCGCGCGGCGGTCGAAGGGGTGGCGCATGGGCAGCCGCACCGTTTCCACGCCCCGCGCGCGCAGCCGCTCGGAAAGCGGCCCGGCAATATGATAGCACAGCGTGCAGCGTGCCGTCTGCGGATGCAGGCGGGAGATCAGACCCTCGACATAGGCCTCCGTCCCGCCGCTTCCGGCATAGTTGATCAGATAAAGCACATTCATTTTTCCGTCCTCCGAAGCCGCGGCAGCACCGGGATTCTGAGCAGCGCCGCCATGAGGAAGAACACCAGAACGCCCAGCAGAACCGGCAGGCCCAGCGCCATCAGGCTCCCCAGCCGCCCGGCCAGCAGCCGGCGGCAGCCCCAGACCGTGCCGCCCATCACTGTGCTTGCGATCAAGGTCTTGCCCGCGGCGGACAGCAGACCGGCAAAGCCGCCCAGCCGCCTGCGCAGGCACAGGAGCAGAACGACCGCCCCCGCCGCCACCGCGGCGGACCAGCTCAGCGGAATCGCATACGCGCCGAGCGCCGGGACGCGCCGCAAGAGCCACGCCAGCGGCACGTTGAGAAGCAAGATCAGCCCGTTGACAAGGGCGGAAACTTTCGTCGTATGCAGCGCAAAAAGGGCGCGGTCGGCGATCTCCTTGATGCCAAGAAAGACCATGCAGGCGCCGGACGCCAGCAGGAAGCCGTATTCCACGGCGATGTTCTCCTCCGTAAGCCGGCCGTGCGCAGCCAGCAGGCGCAGCGCGGGCCTGCCGAGCACGGCCAGCCCCACCGTCAGCGGCAGGAGGAAAAAAATCACCGTTTCCAGTTTTTCGCAGAACGCCGTGCGGTAGTTCTCCCGCTCCCCGCGCGCGGCGAGGGCGGACAGCTCCGGATAGGCGACCGCATTGACCGCCGCGGTCAGCACCGTCACGAGTCCCACGACGATGCTCTGCACGAACTGATACAGGCTGACGGACTCCGGCGCGATGCCGGTCAGAAGGGTGTGGTTGCCAAACAGGTCAAGCTGATAGGCAAGTGCGCCCAGAAACACCGGCAGACAGCGCCGCAGCGCCGCGCGCAGGTGCTCGTCCCGGAGCATCCCGGACGGCCGCCAGCGAAAGCCCGCGCGCCGCGCGGGGACGGCCAGCATCACGACCTGAAGCGCCAGCCCCGCCACGACCGTGGCAAGAAGCCCCGTCACGCCGAAGCGCCGCCCGCACAGGGCAAGATAGGCAAGGATCAGGATGCCGCCCGGCAGATTGACCGCAGCAGCCGCGCCGAAGTGCCCCTCCGACTGCAAAACGCCCTGCAAAATATAGATCAGGCCATAGCAGAGCGCGGCAGGCATGACCAACCGCAGGCAGAGCGCGGCATAGGCCCGGTCGGAAAAGCCCGTCAGCCGCGGCAGAACAAAAGAAAGGCCCAGCCCCAGCACGCACAGCAGACCCGAAAACAGCAGGCACACACCGAGCAGATTGGAAGCGAAGCGCTCCGCCTCCGCCCGGCGGTTCGTCGCGCGCAGGGAGGCATAGACCGGGATGACCACGCTGACCAGCGCCGTCCCGGCGCTCTGGAAGAGATAGCCGGGGATCTGCATCGCCCAGGAAAAAATATTGAGCCGCTCATTGTCCGCGCCGTAAAAGGAAAGATAGGCCTGATTCGCCGCCAGCGACAGGCATTTGCCCAGCAGGAGCAGAAGCAGCACCCCGCCGGCCGCGCGCAGTTCCCCTTTTTTCGTCAAAGCCGTTCTCCCGTCCGAAGTTTTTGTTTTTTATTATATCATAGAAACGCAAAAAGAGAAACCCGGCCGGGATAAAATGTCCCGGCCGGGTTTTTACCGTTCTGCTGTTTACTTCGTTCCGAAGATGCGGTCGCCGGCGTCGCCGAGACCGGGAACGATATACGCATGGTCGTTCAGGCACTGATCGACCGCCGCCACATAGATGTCCACATCGGGATGCTCTTCCGTCACGGCCTTGATGCCCTCCGGCGCTGCGATGATGTCCATCAGGGTGATATATTTGCAACCATACTCCTTCTTGAGAATGGAGATCGCCGCTGCGGCGCTGCCGCCGGTCGCCAGCATGGGGTCGACCACAAACACCTGACGCTCGGAAATATCGGGCGGCATCTTGCAGTAATACTGCACCGGCTCCTTCGTTTCCGGATCGCGGAACAGGCCGATATGACCGATCTTCGCCGAGGGGATGAGCGAAATCATGGAATCCACCATACCAAGACCCGCACGCAGGATCGGTACGATCGCCATCTTCTTGCCCGCAAGGACGCGAACCTTCGCCATCGCGACCGGAGTTTCAACCTCGATCTCCCGCGTGGGCAGATTGCGCGTTGCTTCGTAGCACATCAGTGCAGCGATCTCGCCGACGATCTCACGGAATTCCTTGACGCCCGTGTTCTTGTCGCGCAGGATCGACAGCTTGTGCTGCAGCAGCGGATGATCCAAAACCTGAACTTTACCCATTGTCACACTCCTTCTGTACACGCAGCCGCTCCGCACGTTCCCGTTCCGCCTGCGAAAGCCGCAGATAGTTCGGCACCAACGCCGCGCCGTCGGCCTCCGCCCCGGACAGGAGCATCGTCCGCGCCAGCAGCGCCACGCCCGAAGCGCGCTGCATTCTCAACTGCTCCGGCGCCAGAACGCAGCCGAAGCCCTTCTTACCGATGGTATTATAGCACAGCTCGGCACCATCGCCAACCATTATTTTGGGTTTTTCGATTTTTTTCAGTTCCTCGTCCAGTTCCTCCAGAGAGATCGCCCTGTCTGGCGTCAGACGGGTCAAAATGCCGTTTTCGCAGGAAAACAGCGCGTTATAGACCTGCTGCCGCCGCGCGTCCATCGCACAGCAGACCACGCCGGAGAAGCACTGCGCCTGCCGCGCCATGGCCTCCAGCGTCGAAACGCCCACGCAGGGAAGCTCCCGCCCCCACGCGAAGCCCTTTGCCGCGGCGACGCCGATGCGCACGCCCGTAAAGCTCCCCGGCCCTGCCGCGCAGGCGACCGCCGTCACATCGGCAGGCGTGAGCGCGCAGTTTTCCAGGAGCTGCTGCGCCATCTGCATCAGCGTGCGGCTGTGCGTCTGCCCGCAGTTCAGATAGGATTCCCCCAAAAGGACGTCCTCATCCAGAAGCGCGACCGAGGCCGCCTTCGCCGAGGTTTCAAATGCCAGGATCCGCATCCAGTGCACTCCCTTCTATCGTGATCTTTCTGCCTTCGTCCGAGGTTTTTTCGATCCGGACGGTGATCGCGTCCTCCATCGCGCCGGACACATTTTCGCTCCACTCGACGGCGCACACGCCGCCGCGGGCAAGATAGTCCTCCCAGCCGATGTCGAACAGCTCCTCCTCGGAGCCGAGGCGGTACATATCAAAATGAAACAGCGGGAGCCTGCCGCCCGTATACTCGTTGACGATGGTGTACGTCGGACTGGTCACGCGCATGGAAATGCCCAGCCCGCGCGCAAGCCCGCGCGTAAAGGCGGTCTTTCCCGCGCCCAGCTCCCCAAGGTAGGCAACGACCTCGCCGCCCCGGAGCGTTTCGCCCAGACGCTGCCCCAGGCGCTCGGTTTCTTCCGCGCTGTTGGTGAAATACTGCATTCTTTCACGACCTTTGGTTTTTTCGCGTTTATTGTATCATTCCCGCCGCTTTTTGTAAACACTTCCTTCTGCGTACTTTTTTGTTTACAAGCCGGGCGAATGATGGTAGAATAATGAGAACGGAGGTGAGGTCATGAAGAAATTTGCAAATCGTCTGCTGGAAATTTTCAAAAAGGGCGATATGATCCTGCTGGCGCTGTGCGTCGCCTCCTCCGTTTTCGGCATCGTCATGATCTACGCCGCCACCTATACGGAAGGCAACACCCGCATGATCATCATCCAGACGGCGTCCCTCTGCGCGGGAATTCTCGTCTATCTCGGCATGACCGCGCTGGACATCGACATTCTGGCCGGGCAGCGGACGCTTCTCTTCCTGTTCAACTCGATTTTTATCGCCATGCTGCTGGTCTGGGGTATTGAAGGCTCCACCGGCAACCGAAGCTGGCTGCACTTCTCCTTTCTGCCTTTCAACATCCAGCCGGCCGAAGTCTGCAAGATCACTTATATCATCATTCTGGCCAAAACCATGAGCGTCCACCGCAACCATGTGTCCTCTCTGCGCTGTGTGCCTGTGCTGACGGGCCATATGCTCTTCATCGTCGCGGAGATCGTCTTTATCTCAAAGGACATGGGCGTGGCGCTGATCTTTGTTTTCATTTTCCTGATCATGGCCTATGCCGGCGGCGTGAGCGGCTGGTGGTTCCTCGGCGGCGGCGCAGCCTTTGCCGCAGTCAGCCCCTATTTGTGGAAGCACATCATGCGTCCGGACCAGAAAAAACGCATTCTCGCGCTGATCGACCCGACCATTGACCCCACCGGCGAAGGCGTCCTCTGGCAGACCAACAAGAACCTGGAGGCACTGCGCAACGGCGGTCTTTCCGGTCAGGGGCTGTTCCACGGCGATCTGACGAACTCCGCCGCCCTGCCTGCCCGCCACACGGACTCCATCTTCTGCTCCATCGGCGAGCAGCTCGGTCTGATCGGCTGTCTGGCGGTGCTGCTTCTGCTGCTGGCCATCGTCGCGCGCTGCATCTATGTCGGCATGAAGTCCCCGGACTATATGAACCGGCTGATCTGCATCGGCATTGCCTCCATGTTCCTGTTCCAGATCCTGATCAATGTCGGCGTATGTCTGGGCCTGTTCCCGGTCATCGGCCTTGCGCTGCCCTTCTTCAGTTATGGCGGCAGTTCCCTGATGACCTCCTTCCTCGCCGTCGGCATCGTCTCCGGCATCAAAATGCGCCCCGCCCCCGATATCACCGTACACTATATCCGGCCGTACTGAAAAGCCGAAAGGCTTTCCGGACGGTCGGAGTTTTTTTATTTTCTGACCGCTTTACGGGAAATAATCTCAACATCATTCTGATCATTTCCACACCGTCGGACACACCGCGCTTCGAAGCTCTGCTTGGCGACGGCAGTCAATTCGGTGTCCGGCTGCAATACGCCGTGCAGCCTTCCCCGGACGGTCTTGCGCAGGCTTTCCTGATCGGCGAAGAATTTATCGGGGACGACCTGTGCGCCATGGTGCTTGGCGACAATATTTTCTATGGCAATGGTCTGTCCAGACTCCTGCGGCAGGCGGTTGCAAATGCGGAGCAGGGGCGCGCAACGATTTTCGGCTATTACGTCAATGATCCGGAACGCTTCGGCATCGTCGAATTTGATGAAAACGGCAAAGTCCTTTCCGTAGAGGAAAAGCCGAAGCACCCCAAGTCCAACTACTGCATCACCGGGCTTTATTTTTATGACCACCGCGTGGTGGAAATGGCAAAGCAGGTCCGACCTTCTGCCCGTGGAGAGCTGGAGATCACCTCACTGAACGATTTGTACTTACAGGACGGAACACTGGACGTCCAGCTTCTGGGGCGTGGTTTTGCCTGGCTAGACACCGGTACGATGGACAGTCTGGTCGACGCAGCGGATTTTGTGCGCATGATTGAAAAGCGTCAGTCCATTAAGATCTCCGCGCCGGAAGAGATTGCCTATCGGAATGGCTGGATCGACCGTGACGCGCTTCTGGCGTCTGCCGCCCGCTATGGAAAAAGTCCCTATGGCGAACATCTGAAGGCCGTTGTGGAAGGAAAAATTCGTTATTGATTCTGAAAGGAAGCCTGCACAGCATGAAGAAAATCGAAACAGCACTGCCCGGCGTATACATTATCGAGCCGCAGGTTTTCGGCGACCATCGCGGATATTTTATGGAAACCTATTCCCAGCGAGTCTTTGAAGAATTGGGGATTCACTGCACCTTCGTGCAGGATAATCAGTCCTTTACTGCCGCAAAAGGCGTTTTGCGCGGAATTCACTTTCAGAACAATCCCATGGCGCAGGCCAAACTGGTACGTGTCACGAAGGGTGCCGTGCTGGATATCGCCGTCGACCTCCGAAAAGGCAGCCCTTATTACTGCAAGTGGGTCGGTGCGGAATTATCCGAAGAAAACAAGCGTATGCTTTTCCTGCCGAGGGGATTCGGGCACGGCTTTGTCACTTTGACAGAAGATGTGGAATTCTGCTACAAAGTGGATAATTTTTACAGTAAGGAATGTGACCGCGGCATTCGTTTCGACGATCCTGCAATCGGCGCCGACTTCGGCGAAGTGCGCCGGGAGCTTCTCAGCGCCAAAGATCTGGCATCTCCCCTGTTGGCTGACAGTGACTGTAATTTTATTTATAAAGGAGAAGCAGAATGACGATTATTGTTACGGGCGGCGCCGGCTTTATCGGCAGCAACTTTATCTATTATCAGTTGAAGCACCACAGCGAGGACAGAATTGTCTGTCTTGACTCTCTGACCTATGCAGGCAATATGGCAACCCTGGACGAGGCGATGAAGCATCCGAACTTCCGCTTCGTGAAGGCCGATATCACAGACACCGCAGCCGTCGATCAGCTTTTCCGCGAAGAGTCGCCGGATATCGTTGTGAACTTTGCCGCGGAAAGCCATGTAGATCGCTCGGTCGAGGATCCCGGTCTTTTCCTGCGGACAAACATTCTTGGCACCGGTACCCTCATGGACGCTTGCCGCAAATACGGCATCAAGCGCTATCATCAGGTGTCGACCGATGAAGTCTACGGCGACCTGCCGCTTGACCGCCCGGATCTTTTCTTTACCGAAACAACGCCGATCCACACTTCCAGTCCCTACTCTGCCTCCAAGGCCTCTGCCGATCTGCTGGTGCTTGCCTATGCGCGCACCTATCATCTGCCTGTCAGCATTACACGCTGCTCCAACAACTATGGTCCATATCATTTCCCGGAGAAGCTGATCCCCCTGATGATATCCCGCGCGCTTGCAGACGAGAGTCTTCCCGTCTACGGCACCGGAGAAAACGTGCGTGACTGGCTCTATGTGGAGGATCACTGCTCTGCCATTGATCTTGTTATCCGCAAGGGCCGCGAGGGCGAAATCTATAATGTCGGCGGTCACAACGAACGCACCAACCTTGAAGTTGTCAAGACTATCCTGCACGAGCTGAATAAGCCGGAAAGCCTGATCACTTATGTGAAAGACCGTCCCGGCCACGACCGCCGCTATGCCATCGACCCGGCGAAAATTCACGCCGAGCTCGGCTGGCTGCCGCAGACCTCCTTTGACGAGGGCATCAAAAAGACGATCCGCTGGTATCTCGACAACCAGAAATGGTGGAAAGACATTCTCGCGGGCGACTATCAGAACTACTACGAAAAAATGTACGGAAATCGGGAGAAGCTATGAAAGTACTTGTAACTGGTGTCGGAGGCCAACTTGGCTTTGACGTATGCCACCGTTTGGATCAGCTTGGTATTGCCAATAAGGGCGTGGACATTCAGGATTTTGATCTGACCGACAGCGAAGCCGTCCTGCATGCGGTCAAGGACTACGCACCGGATGCGATCATCCACTGTGCCGCATATACAAACGTGGAAAAAGCGGAAACCATGCCGGAGGCCTGCACCGCCGTCAACGAAACCGGCACGCGGAACGTCGCACAGGCGGCGCTGGCTGTCAACGCGAAAATGATGTACATCAGCACCGATTACGTCTTCCCCGGCACTGGCGAGGAACCGTATGAAGTCGATGCACCGCATCACCCGCTGAGCGTCTACGGTATAACGAAAGAAAAGGGCGAGCAGGCGGTCACATCGCTTCTGGAACGTTATTTCATTGTCCGAATCAGCTGGGTCTTCGGCCTGAACGGTCACAATTTCGTGCGCACCATGCTGCGGCTTGGTCAGAGCAAGAGCGAGATCAATGTAGTCGGTGATCAGATCGGTTCTCCGACCTACACAGCCGACCTTGCAGTTCTTCTTTGCGACATGATCCAGACGGAGAAATACGGTGTCTATCACGCAACAAACGAAGGTTATTGCTCCTGGGCGGAATTTGCACAGGCGATCATGGATGAAGCCGGGCTGCCCTGTACGGTGCATCCCATCCCGACGGAGGCTTATCCAACACTGGCAAAGCGTCCGCAGAATTCCCGCATGAGTAAGCGTAGTCTGGACGAAGCCGGGTTCTCCCGCCTTCCCGACTGGCACGATGCCCTGCACCGCTATCTGGAGCTTCTAAAGGCAGAAGAATAATCGCCCGGAAGAGAAAGAGGAACGGTCTGCGTCCCTCTTTCTCTTCGGAATTCCGTAGAAAGTGATTAAGTATGTATGATAAATGAGATAAATAGCAAACAATATTGGAACTGTCGTTTTCAATCCGGCGACTGGGAGCAATACGACGGTGACAAGCAGTCTGTTTTCTTTTACACGCTGGCCTGCACCGCCATGTCAGAACCGCTGCGCACTGATCTGGAAAGAAACGCGTTTCATTTTGTCGACTATGGCTGTGCACTCGGCGACGGTACGGCATTTCTGGCACACCGCTTTCCTTCCTGCTCCGTAACCGGCATTGATTTTTCCGATGCGGCAATTCAGGAAGCCTCTGAAAAGTACCCGCAATGCAGCTTTGAGATCGGAGATATCACCCAGCCTCTCCCCAAAGCCGACGTTGTTTTCTCTTCCAACACGCTGGAGCATCTGCAAGATCCGCTGCCCATCCTGCATTCGCTGGTCTGCGCTTCGACGAAGTATACCATCCTGCTTTTGCCGCTGGAAGAAGCACCAACCGTTGCCGAGCACGCTTTTCTATTTCAAACCGATATGTTCCCGGCACGCATAGAAGATCACTATCTGAGTGATTTTAAAGTTTTGGACTGCCGCGGTATGAATTCTCCCTACTGGAACAAGCGTCAGCTTCTGGTCGTGTATACAAACAAAACGTACCGACCGGATGACCATCTTCTTTTTGACCGCATGTACCGCGAACAAATCGAACCGCTGCAGGATGAGCTGCTGCAAAAAAGCGCCGCACTAACCGCTTCGCAGGAAGCGCTCCTTCAGTCTGATCATTCTCTGGCAGATGCACGCTCCGAGGCTTCCGGTCTTAAGACAAAACTGCAGGCCGCACAGGCCCATCTGGAAGAAAAAGAAGCCGCGCTCCATGCACTGGAGGATGAACTCGCGCACTGCAAATCCGTTGTCGCAGCGCAGGAAGAAGCCATCGCCTCACAGGAGAAGAACGCGCAGGAACGCAGCGCACATATCCATTCTCTGGAGCTTTCCTATAACGACAGCATCAACCGGCTGAACGCTGCCGCAATTGAGAACATTGCCCAGCTCGTGTCCGGGCAAAGCAACCGCGCTTTCTTGCAGGGCGAATGGGCAGAGATTTCCAGAATTTCCGCCGAATGTGACAACATCACAACGTACCGTGTTTATCGGCTGGCGCACCTCTATTATCGCTTCAAACGTCAGCTTATCTGCGGGTCCATGCGGGAAAAGAAAGCGTTTTTCCGCTGGGTGGCTGGCAGCGACAAGGATCACGCAGTTGATTACAACCCACTGTTTCGCCTGTCCGGAGAACTGGCAAATGCAAGAGATCGTCTTTCGGATCATATTATGCGCTCCGCAGCATCTGTTCCCATTCCGGTCACATGGGGCAGCAACTGTCTGAACGCAGACAATGTCGATTCCGGCGCGCTGGCAGAGATTCTTGAGGAACCCTATCAAAAACATGACGTACTTATCTTCTCCGTCATCAACTATCACTTCCGCTATCAGCGGCCGCAGCAGATTGCGGATCATTACGCAAAGCGCGGTCATCGCGTGTTCTACATCAACGCCGGCTTTATCAATTCGCTGACGCCAACAGTAGAGCAGGAAGGAAATCTTTATATAGTATCTCTCCCATGTACATGGATCGGCGATGTCTACGCGTTGAATAAGGTCAGAGATCAGGAAGAGATTCTGGCACAGGTCAACCGCCTGCTTTTCCGTTATGGCATCCGCGACGCCCTCATGATCGCAGACTATCCCACCTGGGTGCACACCGTTCTGGCTCTGAAAAGAACTTACGGCTTCCCGCTGATCACAGATTACATGGACGACTTCACCGGCTTTGCGGCTACAACAGCCGATTATGTCCGTGAGGATTGCATTCGTCTGCTGGAACACAGCCAATGCGTCGCCGCAAGCTCCGAGTTCCTCGTTGAATCCGCAAAACGTTATAATCAGAATGTCCATGCGATTCGCAACGGCACGGAGTTCTCCCATTTCCACAAGGCATTTACCGGCGCGAAAAAGCACAAGCGGTCTGTCATCGGCTACTACGGCGCCATCGCCGAGTGGTTCGATGCAGAAAAGGTCCTGTATCTGGCAAAGCGCTTTTCCGATTGCGACATCGTTCTCATCGGCGGAGTTACCAATGAAAAAATACGCAAAGCGAATTTGCCAAATCTCAAACTGTTGGGTGAAAAGCCCTATGCAGAGCTGCCGGATTATCTGGCGGAATTCGACGTATGTCTGATTCCGTTTGATTCCAGTATTGACCTTATCAAGGCAACAAATCCTGTAAAATTCTACGAATATCTGTCTGCCGGGAAGAAAATCGTTGCAACCGAAATTCCGGAGCTGATGCCTTTCCGCGACAAATATGCCTATCTGGAAAACGATGACCGGGCCTTCGGCGACGCCGTGGAGCGCTGTCTGAAGGGGACCGATACGCTCGCCCCCACAGAAGAGCGCTTCCGTTTTGCAAAAGAAAATGACTGGCAGGCACGTCTGGATGCCTTTGAGGATGCAGGCATGTCCGTTTTTCCCATGGTCAGTATCATCGTTCTGTGCTACAACCAGCTTGATTATACAAAACAGTGCGTAGACAGTATTCTGAAGAATACCGCTTATCCGAATTATGAGCTCATCCTTGTGGATAACTGCTCGCAGGACGACACGGCTGACTATCTTCGCACACTTCCGGACCGTGACCCTCATGTTCGTATTCAGATCAACGAGACCAATAAGGGATTTGCGGGCGGCAATAACGACGGTCTGGCCATGGCTAGGGGCGATTATCTGGTTCTTCTGAACAATGACACCGTTGTGACCCGTGGCTGGCTCACCGGAATGCTCAAGCAGTTCTGCAATGCCGATGGCATCGGCATCGTCGGTCCGGTAACGAACAGCATCGGCAACGAGGCGATGGTGCCTGTCACCTATCACGAAATCAAAGATATGCCGCTGTTTGCCTACCTCTACACCGATCTGCACATGAACCAGCGCTACTACCACGATGGCGTGCTTGCCATGTACTGTATCATGTTCTCAAGAGAAGTGCTTCAAAAGGTCGGTCCGCTTGACGAAAATTATGGGCGCGGCTATTTTGAGGATGACGACTATTCTATCGCCGCGAAAAACGCCGGCTTCGATCTGGTCATGACCGAGGATGTGTTCATCCATCACTATGGGAATGCTTCCTTCTCCCTGCTTGGGGATGAAGTACGGCTGCGCCTCTTCCATGAAAACAAGGCATACTTTGAGAAAAAATGGGGAACCACCTGGACGCCGCACCATTTCCGTCATGGCGAACCAGAAGAATAAGATTCACTCAAGCAGAAACACCGGGAGGAAAAGTTTGAAAACTTTTCCTCCCGCTGCATATTTTATCCAAAAGCGTTCATCCTATCTGCGAAGAAAAATTTAGGAGGGAATCTCATGAGATCCATTCTTCGCACGATAGCCCTTGCCGGGATGCTCTGCGCGCTGTGTCTTTCCGCCGCGGCCAGCAGCGGCGCCGACACCCCCGCAGCCTCCCTCTCCGGCAGCTCCGAAACGCTCTACAGCGCCGAATACTGCTTCGCGGAGGCCGATTTCCACGCGGACACGCTCTCCGATCTGCGCGGTATTTTCGTCACCGGCGTGCCGGATGCCGCCGTCGCGACCGTGCAGCTCGGCCAGCGCGAGATCCTGCCCGGAGACGTTCTGCCGCTGGAATGCCTGAGCCGTCTGACGCTCCACCCCAACTGCGCCGGCGGCTGCGACGCCGTGCTGACCTACAGCCCCATCCGCGGGACGCGCCTCGACCCGGAGGCGACGCTGACCATCCGCATCAAGTCCGGAAAGAACGAAACGCCATCTGCCATCGCCGCCGAGTTTGAGACCTACAAGAATATCGCCAATGACGGCCAGCTCACCGGAACGGACGCGGAAAACGCGCCGCTCACCTTCCAGCTCGTCGACGCACCGAAGCGCGGCAGCGTAAAGCTGGAGGAAAACGGCGCCTTCGTCTACACGCCCACGAAGAACAAGGTCGGTGAGGACAGCTTCACCTTCACCGTGACCGACGACGCGGGCAACGTTTCCAAGCCCGCCACCGTCAAGATCCGCATTCTCAAGCCCTCGGACAGCAAAACCTTTGCCGATCTGGACGGCTCTATGGATCAGTATGAAGCCATGTGGAGCCGCGCCGCCGGCCTGTGCAGCGGCCGCTCCATCGGCGGCACGCTCTGCTACGGGGCAGAAGAGCCGGTCACCCGTGCAGAATTCCTCGTCATGGCAATGAAGCTGGGCAAGGTGTCCGTAGAGGAGGCGCTGACCGTTTCCGGCTTTGCTGACGCGCAGGACGCCCCGGCCTGGCTCCAGCCCTATCTCTCCTCCGCCATGCGCCGCGGCATCGTCCACGGCATCGCCACCGAGGAGGGACTGGTCTTCCAGCCGAACGAGGCCATCACCGGTGCGCAGGCAGCGGTGATGCTCCAGAACATCTGGAGGCTCCCGGCAGTCACTGCTGCCGCGGGCGCGGACGATACCGACTGGACCGCAGGCGCGGTGCAGGCGCTTTCCGAAGCGGGCATCACGCTCAAGGACAGCGGCGAAACGCTGACGCGTCTGGATGCGGCAAAGCTCCTGTACCAGATGAGCAAGCTCAAATAACCAATAAAATTCCTCCGGTTCGTCGAACCGGAGGAATAACAGACTGTCAAAAAACCTATCCAGCCGAAAGTTTCGGAGGGAAGAATAGTGTGAAAGGGAACCGTCACACCGAGCCGCAGCGAGGCGTTTCGGAGCGCAACCGCCGCAAAGCGGCGGCACTTAGCGCGGAGATGGGTTCCCTTTCGCGTTCAATAACCCGCCGCAGCGATCAAAATTGCAAAAGAATACTACAAATATTGATTTTGCAATTTTGTAGCCAGCTTGTCAAAAAAGTCCAAAAGGACTTTTTTGACAAGCTGAAATTCCTCCGGTTCGTCGAACCGGAGGAATAAATTTATTTCGTTTCGGGGAAGCGGTACTTTTCTTTATATTCGCGGAAAACCTCCGCAAACTCGTGGGTACCGTTCTCCTTGACCGCGTTCAGATATTCGTGCGTGCCAAAGCTGCCGGCGTGCGTTTCGATCAGCGCAACGGCAATGTTGGAACAGTGGTCGGACACGCGCTCGTAATTGGTCAGCAGATCGGAAAGGACGAAGCCCATCTCGATGGTGCAGGTACCCGCCTGCAAGCGTTCGACGTGCGCGGACTTTGCCTCGGCGATCAGCAGGTCGATGACCTGCTCCAGCGGCTCGACACGGCGCGCCATCTCCAGATCTTCCTGACAGAAGGAGTCGATCGTCAGGTTCAGGATGTCATTGAGGGCATTGGTCAGGTTCTCCAGTTCCTGCCGGGCCTGCGGCGAGAAGGTGATCTTCTTTTCATGGATCTCCTGTGCGCTGCGCAGCAGGTTAACGGCATGGTCGCCCAGGCGTTCCAGATCACCGATCGTATGCAGCATCTTGGAAACTTCCTGCGAATCCTTCTCGGACAGGGACTTGCGCGCCAGCTTCACAAGGAAGGTGCCGAGCTTGTCCTCGTACATATCAAGGTCGTCCTCATACTTCAGCACGGCCTGTGCCGTCTTTTCATCATAGTTATGCAGCAGACCAATGGCGGAAAGAATGGTCTTGCGGGCGATCTGCGCCATCTTGTTGGTGCGCGCATCCGCCTCGGAAACCGCGATGGAAACGGTGGAGAGCAGACGCTCGTCCAAAAATGCGGTTTCCTCCGTCGCCTTCGAGGGACGCACGAGGAGGTTGGTCAGACGCTCCAGGTGCTTCCAGAAGGGGAAGAGGATGACGGTATTGACTACGTTGAACACCGTGTGGATCATGGCGACGCCGAAGATCGTGACCGGATCGTCGATGAAATCAAAGCGTAACATCAGGCTTGCGCCGTAGAACAGTCCCATGCAGACGACGGTGCCGATGATCTTGATGATGATATGAACGATCGCGACCTTTTTTGCGTTCTTATTGACGCCCATGCTGGAGATCAAAGCCGTGACGCAGGTGCCGATGTTCGCGCCCAGCACCAGCGGAATGGCCATATTATAGGTAATCTGCCCGGAGAGCGCAAGGTTCTGCACGATACTGATCGTGCCGGCGGAGCTCTGGATGACACCGGTAAAGATCGTGGAGATCAGCACGGCGACAATGGGATTATTGAACGCGGTCAGAAGCGCCTGGAAACTGCCGGAGTTCTCCAGCTCCTGCACGGAGTTGCCCATCATGACCATGCCGTACATCAAAATGGCAAAGCCGACGAGGATGCGGCCGAGATCGTGACGGCGCGGCTTCTTGCTCAGCGTGATCATGGCCACGCCAAACAGCGCGATGACCGGTGCGAAGTTCTTCGGATTCAGCATGGAGATCACGCCGCTGCCGGAGATGCCGGACAGGGAGGTGATCCACGTTGTGACCGTGGTGCCGATGTTTGAGCCCATGATCACGCCGATGGTCTGGCCGAACTGCATGATGCCGGAGTTGACGAGGCCGACCAGCATGACCGTCATGGCCGAGGAGGACTGAATGGCGATCGTGATCACGAAGCCGAGCAGCATGGCCATCCAGCGGTTGTCCGTGATTTTTTTGAGAGAACGTTCGAGCGAGCCGCCTGCCATTTTACGCAGACCGTCGGACATGACGTTCATACCAAAAAGGAAAAAAGCAAGTCCGCCGATCAGCAGAATCACATCCATGCGCATTTCTCCGATCTTCTTCATCTGAAAGTTAGAGGATGCATACCCTCTCATTTATACTGTATCGGCCGAGAAGAACAAAGTCAACCCCATTTTCCCTTTTTCTCCAAGATTCTTCATCCTGCACAAAAGCACCTTTGTAAAGCGCAGGTTTTCCGTGAGGATTTTGTAGCCTGATCCGACTTGACGGCGCAGGGTTTCTTTAGTACAATAGATGGGCTGTCGGACAATTCCGCAGCGCGCGACAGTTCGAAACCATCCTGTCGTAAAACAAAACTATGGGCCTGACCGGCGCTTTATGCGCCCGTCTTCGTCCGGAAACGGAGAAAAACATGAAACACACTGTCCGCTCTCTCGTTCGCGGCGCGGCTTTCGCCGCACTGTACGCCGTGCTGACCTTCCTGCAGAACCTGCTGCTGCCCGGTACGACCTCCGCAGCCATCCAGTTCCGCCTGTCCGAGGCGCTGTGTATCTTCGCGCTGTTCACGCCGGATGCCATCTGGGGCCTGACGCTGGGCTGCTTCCTGTTCAATCTGCTTGTTCCCGGCTCTCTGCCGTTGGACTGGCTGGTCGGCACAGTCGCGACGGCTCTTGCCACACTGGCCATGTACCGTCTGCGTCACGTGCGTGTGCTGCGTGTTCCGCTGCCCGCGCTTGTGATGCCCGCCGCCTTCAATGCGGTTTTTGTCGGCGCGGAGCTGACCATCTACATCGGCGAATTCTCCATGTGGCTGAATATGCTCTATGTCGCCGTCGGCGAGCTGGCCGTCCTTCTGACCGCCGGGACCGCGCTGTATTTTGCCTTCACGGCGCGCGGCCTGAACCGCCGCCTGTTCCCGGAGGACGCCGAATGATCTCCTGCGGCCGCAGGCTGGCCTGGTGCGCCTTGCTCACGGCCATTGCACTGACGATCTTCGTTCTGGAGGGTCAGATCCCCCTGTCCTTCCGGGTGCCGGGCATGAAGCTGGGGCTGAGCAATCTGGTCACGCTCTATGCGCTGTTCGCGCTCGGCTGGAAGGAGGCGCTGGGGATCCTGCTGGTACGCATTTTCCTTGGCAACGTCTTCGCCGGGAATCTGATGGCGATGCTCTATTCCCTCTCCGGCGGGCTTCTCAGCTTCGCGGTGATGGCGCTGCTGCGCCGGATCGTCAGCGGCAAGCAGATCTGGGTCTGCGGTACGCTGGGCGGCATTGCGCACAATCTCGGTCAGATCGCTGCGGCTGCGCTGATCGCAAAAACCTCGGGCCTTCTTCTTTACCTTCCGGTGCTGATCCTCTGCGGGATGGTCACGGGGGCCTTCACCGGTCTGTGCGCGCAGCTTTTGCTGCAAAGGATCAGGCTGCACTAAAAAGTAACTAAGATATAAAAAAATCCGTGCCGGTTGGCACGGATTTTTTTATATCTGTATTCGCCTTAGCCTGCGGCCGCCTGCGTGGATCCCGCAGTGTTCTCGGACGCATCCGCAGATTCACTGGCGTCCGTCGATTCGCTGGCGTCCGTCGCCTGAGAAGCCTCGGCATCCTTCTGGGCATTGGCGTAGCTCACAAGATCAAAGACCCACATATTGGAGTAGTCAAATTCTTCCACATAGGTTTCGCAGAGCTCATTGATCTTCTCGTTGGCAAGCTCTGCGGCCATATCCTCCTTCGCGGTGTCAAACCACGCGCGGGTGTCGGCCGTGCCGCAGAAGTACATGATGTGGTAGCCGTAGGTCGTGCGCACGATGCCGGTATCGCCGGCCTTGCGGTTTGCGTCAAAGCACCAGTCGTTGAACTCCGTGACTGTCTTGCCGGGCGCAAGAGCCTCATAGATGCCGCCGTCGCTTGCGTTGCTGTCCTTGGAATAGGTCTTGGCCAGCTCGGAGAAATTGTCCTCCGTCTGGTTTTCCTGCCACAGGGCATAGATGCGGTTGGCTTCGGCCTCCGCCGCTGCCCATGCATCCTCGGAATAGGTGCCGTCCGTGCCCTTCTCGCCTTCCGGCTGGATGAGAATGTGGCGGATATTGACGTTATTGACCTTCAGGGTGCCCTTTTCCGCATAGGCTTCCGCGTTCGCGTCGTAGTAGGCCTCGACCTCGGCATCCGTCGCGTTGGCGTAGGGGTCGCCGTAGAGCACGTCCTGATAGTAGTGCATCGCGGTGATGTACATCCGCATGTAGTTCTGGTAATCCTTCGCCGTCACGCCTGCGCCGAAGTTTTCCTGCAAGTAGGCGTCGATGCTCTCAAAGCCCGCGTCGGCCGCTTCCTTCGCAAGATCGCCTTCCGGATTCGTCAGGTCGTCGAGCTGCGTCGCAACATCCTCCGGCAGCTCGTAGCCGTCGGCCTGCGCCGCGCGCTCCAGCGCACGGAACTGGGAGGTTTTCTTCACGACGGAGGTAAGGAAGTACTGCTCCCACGTGTTGCCCTCCAGCAGGGAGGACTGCTCGTGCAGGGGGCGCGTGGTGTCCAGTCCCATCATGGAGATGTAGGAGCCGTAGTTCTGCATCATCTGATAGAACTCCATCCAGTAGGCGACCTGCAATTCGCCGTTGGTCATGAAATAGTCGCCGTTTTCATCTCTGGCAATTGCCGTGCGCATTTCAAGGCTGTCGGCGGTGGTGTCCGTGATGTCGTAGCGGTCACGGTCGGTCAGCGCACTCGTGCCGAAGGCGGTGTTTTCTGCCAGATAGGCCTGGTCGCCATAGGCCGTTTCAACCTTCTTTGCCGTCAGCTCCGGATGGGCGCTGAGGAACCAGAACACACCGGCGGCCAGCGCACCCAGCACCAGAACCGCCGCGGCGATGATGATACTGATCCTCGCGCCCTTGGAAAGGCCCTTCTTCGGCGTCTCCGCGGGAGCAGTCTCCGGTTCTTCCGACGCTTCGGCGTTCGGTTCCTCCGGCGCTTCGGCTGCGGTTTCTTCGTTCTCTGTTTCTTCTGCCGCTTCCTCGACGGTTTCCGCCGTTTCTGCGGTATCTTCGGTCAGTTCGGCCGTATCCTCCGCGATCTCAGCAGCAGCTTCCTGTACCGCCGCTTCCCCGGCGGAATGCTCTGCGTCCTGTACGACCGTTTCCTCCGGTTCTTCCGAGGACGGAGTCACAGGGCGATTTTCTTCTGAAGCCATATTGTAAGCTCTCCTTTTGATGAATTGCCTGTTTATCCTACCACAATCGGCGGCATATTTCAATCGATTTGGCGTGATCTATCTCATTTTCGGAAAAAAGTTTACATTTTCAAACTTTTCCGCACCGGGAAGGACGGCGGCTGCACGATTGACGCGGCGGCCGCGGCGTGATACAATAAAACAAATCACACTGGGAGGTACCGTTTTTGAACACCTGCCTTGAAATTTCCTACACCGCCAAGGGCGCATGGACACCGGAAATGCTGACCGCCGCGCTGGCGCAGGCCGCCACCGACCACGCAAACGACCTCGGCATCGGCCACGACGCGATGGTCGAGCGCTGCGGCTGTCTGTGGATGCTGGTGCGCAGCCGCATCGCCATGCGCGAGCTGCCGCCGCCGGACACCGCCGTGACCGTGCGGACATGGCTGCGCAAGCCCTCGCCTGCCATGAGCGTCCGCGACTATGAATTTCTGTATCAGGGCCGCAGCATCGGCCGCGCGCTGCAATACTGGGTGCTGGCCAACGCGCAGACCCGCCGCATCGCCAATCTGCGCGACATCGACGTTCTCTGGACGCTGCCCGTGCGCGAGCCGGAGCGCCGCGAGACCATCCGCCGCCTGGTTCTGCCGGAATCTCTGCCGGAAGCCGGCGCATGGACGGTCACACCGGAGGAGATAGACGACAACGGCCATCTGAACAACGTCGTCTATGTCCGGCACGCGCAGCGCTTCGCCCCGCCGGACACGAAATGGATCGAAGTGATCTACGACCGCGAGTGCTTTCTGGGCGAAACGCTCCGGCTCTTTGCCAAGGACGGCTGCGTCCGCGGCGTAAAATCCGACGGCTCGGAGAGCTTCCGGGCACGTTTCCAACAATCTGAGGAGGAATCACGATGACAACACTGGAACAGGCACTCTGCCGCTGGCTCGACGGCGGCGTTTCCCCTTATCATACCGTCGCGATGGCGGCGGAGGAGCTTCAAAAGGCCGGTTTTACCGGGTTGGCGCTCGGCGGCGATTTTCCCGTCAAAAAGGGCGGCCGCTATTTCGTCGAAAACGGCACGAATCTCGTCGCCTTCACCGTGGGGGAAAGCGCCTCGGCCTTCCGCATCGCCGCAGCGCACACCGACTGGCCCTGCCTGCGCATCAAGCCGGAGCCGGAGATTGTTTCCGGCGGCTGCTGCAAGCTGAACGTCGAGCCTTACGGCGGCGCGATCTACAACACCTGGCTGGATCGCCCGCTGAGCCTCGCCGGCGTCGTACTGGTGCGCACGGCGGACCCCATGCGCCCCGAACGCCGCCTTGTGGCTTGGGACCGGCCGCTTCTGACCATCCCCAACGTCGCCATCCATATGAACCGCGAGGTCAACAAGGGCGTGCCGACGAAAGCAAACGTGGACCTCTTCCCTCTCTGCGCGACCGCCGCAAAAGAGTTTGAGAAAAACGGCTGGCTCACCGGCAAGCTCGCGGAAAAGCTGAACGTCCCCGCGCAGGACATTCTTTCCTTTGAGCTGTGCGCCTACTGCAACGAGAAGGCGCAGGCCGTAGGCTTTGAGGAGGACTTCCTTTCCTCCCCGCGGCTGGACAACCTGACCTCCGTCCACGCCTGCCTGCATGGCCTGCTCGAAGCGCAGGGCAGCGAGATCAACGTCGCGGTGCTCTACGACAACGAGGAGATCGGCAGCAACACCCGCCGCGGCGCGGACAGCTCGACGCTGACGGTCATTCTGGAAAAGATCGCGCTGGCGCTGGGCATGGATCGGGCGGCGTTCCTCAACGCCTGCGTGCACGGGATGCTTCTTTCCTGCGACGCGGCGCACGCCCTGCACCCGAACCACCCGGAATATGCCGACAGCCTCTGTGCGCCCGTGCTGAACGGCGGTGTGGCGCTCAAGCGTTCGCCCCGCTATTCCTCCGACGCGGAGACCTGCGCGGTCGTGCGCGGTCTGTGCGAGGCGCACGGCATCCCGCTGCAAACCTACATGAACCGCGCCGACCTCCCCGGCGGCAGCACGGTCGGCTCCATGGCCTCGTCGCTGCTGGCCATGCCCGCGGCGGACATCGGCGTGCCGCTGCTGGCCATGCACTCTGCACGCGAGCTGATGGGCCTGCGCGATCAGGACGCCTTCTGCCGCCTGTGCACAGCATTCTTTGAGGCATAAAAAAACAAGCAGCCCCGGCCGGTTGGCCGGGGCTGCTTGTTTCATCTACAATTATTCTGCCGAGATTAGGTAGTAATACACCGGCTGGCCGCCGTTGATCAGGTTGATCTCCGCATCGGGGCAGAGCTCGCCGAAGAGCTTCACGGTCTGCTCCGCCTGCTCCTCCGTGATGTCCGCGCCGTAGTAGATGGTGATGAACTCCGCGTTCTCCTCGCGCACCTTTTCGGCAAGACCGCGCAGCAACGCCGTGATGTCCGTGTTGCTGCCGAAGAGCGCGCCGCCGTAGAGCGCCAGATACTCGCCCGCGTGGATGTCGTGTCCGTCGAAGTCGGAATCCCGCGCCGCGTAGGTGATCTGCATGGTCTGCACGCCCTTCATGGCCTCCGTCATCGCCTCGACGTTCGTTTCCTCGTCAGCGTCGGGGTCGAAGGCAAGCATGGCCGAAACGCCCTGCGGGATGGTCTTGGAGGGGATCACGACGACCTTTTTCTCCGTCAGGGGGATGGTCTGCTCGGCCGCCATGATGATGTTCTTATTGTTCGGGAAAACGAAAACCGTTTCCGCCGGGGTCGCGTTGATCTTGACCAGAATGTCCTGCGTGGAGGGATTCATGGTCTGCCCGCCCTCGATGATCTGGTCCGCGCCCAGCTCCCGGAAGGCCGCCGCAAGGCCCTTGCCCGCGCAGACGGAAACCATGCCGAAGGGCTTCTCTGCCGGGGCGAAAGCGGGCTGTTCTTCCAGTTCTTTTTCGATCTTTTCCAGATCGTCCGTGCTGCGTGCCGTGCGGCCGGAGGCAAGATCGTCATACTGCATCCGCATATTCTCGATCTTCGCCAGCTCCAGCGTGCCGTACTTCTGCGACTCGGTCAGCGCCTGACCGGGAATGTCCGTGTGGACATGCACCTTGAAGGACTCGTCGTCCTCCCCGATGACGATGCTGTCGCCGATGGTGTTCAGATAAGCGCGCAGGGGCTCAAGATCGACATTCTCGCTCGCCTTGCGCATAATATAGACCGTATCGAAGGCGAAGGTAATGTCGCCGTCGCCCAGCTCGGCAAAGTCGGCCTGCTCCTTCACCTCGCCCGCGGACGCGTTGGGCTCGATCTCAACGCCGCGGTACACGGAGAGCATTGCCTCCAGCACATACAGCCAGCCCTTGCCGCCCGCGTCCACGACGCCCGCCTTTTCCAACACGGGGTTCTGATGGACGGTCTCGGCCAGCGCCTGCTCGGCGGAGGTCACCGCCGCCTGCAGAACGGCCTCAACATCCGCGCTTTCCGTGGCCAGCGCATCGGCTGCGGAAACGCGCGCGACGGTCAGAATAGTTCCCTCGGTGGGCTTCATGACGGCCTTGTAGGCCGCCTCCACGCCGCCGTTCAGCGCTGCCGCGAGCAGCACGCCGTCGCAGTCCTCCGCGCCCTTGAGGGTCTTGGAGATGCCGCGGAAGAGCAGCGACAGGATAACGCCGGAGTTGCCGCGGGCGCCGCGCAGCATGGCCGAGGCGACCTTATCGGCAGCCTTGGTCAGGCTCAGCTCGCCCGCCTTGCGCAGCTCGTCGGCGGCCGCGTTGAGGGTCATGCTCATGTTGGTGCCGGTATCGCCGTCCGGCACGGGGAATACGTTCAGCTCATTGATCTGCTGCTTGTGGTTTTCAACGGAGGCAGCCGCGCTGAGGATCATTTTCCGAAGGGTCGCCCCGTCGATGGTATTTCTCACGTTACGGTACACCTGCCTCTCAGTCGATCACGATGGAGTCGATCACCACATCGACGTCCCGGACCTCGGTCTCTGTCTGTTTGGAAACGATATAGCGCACCTCGGAAATGATGGACGCACCCAGCGCAGGGATATTCACGCCCTGATCAATGACGATGTGCAGCTCGATGGAGATGCTCTCGTCCTCATTCACGCGGACGAGCACACCCTTGGCCATGGACTCCCGGCGCAGCAGGTGGACCAGTCCGTCCGATACGGAGCGGATGGCCATTCCCTTGACGCCGAAGCACTTTGTCGCGGCATTGCCCGCAATGTTGGTGTAGACATTGCTGCCGACTTTGATCTCACCCAATTCGTTTTGCTGGCGAATCATGGATTACCCTCCTTTATTCACTCAAACGGGTCCGGCCCTCCGGTCAGACCATGCTCTCTTCCCAGCAGGCGGGCTTTTCCAGCCCCAGCAGGGTCGCAACGGTGGGGGCAACGTTAGCGAGGCCGAACTTGCCCTCCTTGAGTTCATGCTTTTCATCGGGGTCGTAGATGATGAACGGCACCGGGTTCAGGCTGTGCGCCGTGCGGATGGAGGTCTTGCCCTTCTTCGTTTCGGTCATCTGGTCGGCATTGCCGTGGTCGGCAGTGACCAGCACCAGATAGCCCAAGCGGTCGGCGGCCTTGATGATACGGCCGACACTCTCATCCACGCACTCCATGGCCGTAATGACCGCGCTGATCACGCCGGTGTGGCCGACCATGTCGCCGTTCGGGAAATTGCAGCGCAGGAAGTCGTACTTCTTCGACTCCATCGCCGCGATCATGTGATCGGTGATCTCCTTGGACTTCATTGCAGGCTCCTGCTCGAAGGGGATGACGTCGGAGGGGATCTCCTCATAGGTTTCCAGCTTCTCGTCTACCTTGCCGGAGCGGTTGCCGTTCCAAAAATAGGTCACATGGCCGTACTTCTGCGTTTCGGACACGGCGTACTCGGTGAGACCATGCTTGCACAGCAGCTCCGTCAGGGTGTTCTTGATGACGGGCGGCTGCACCAGATAGTGCGTCGGGATCTTCAGGTCGCCGTCATATTCCAGCATACCGGCAAACTTGACGCCGGTGTAGTCGCCGCGGTCGAACTTGTCGAAGTCCTTGCGGTCAAAGGCCAGAGAGATCTCCTGTGCGCGGTCGCCGCGGAAGTTGTAAAGAATGACGCTGTCGCCGTTGGCGATCTTCGCCACGGGCTTGCCGTTCTCCGCAATGACGAAGGCCGGGAGGTCCTGATCGATGCAGCCGGTTTCGGCGCGGTAGGTCTCGATGGCTTCCTTTGCGGAGGCGAACTGACGGCCGATGCCCTGCACGTGCGTGCGCCAGCCGGCTTCGACCATGGGCCAGTTGGCCTCGTAGCGGTCCATCGTGATCTGCATTCTGCCGCCGCCGGAGGCAATGCGGTAGTCGCTGCCGTCGGCGCGCAGCTCGGCCAGAACGTCCTCAAGCTGCTTGACATAGTCCAGCGCGGAGGTCGCGGGAACGTCGCGGCCGTCGAGCAGGATGTGGCAGTAAACGCGCTTGACGCCCTCGGCGTGCGCATGGCGCAACATGGCGATCAGGTGGCTGATGTTGGAATGGACGTTGCCGTCGGACAGCAGGCCGAGGAAATGCAGGGCCTTGCCCTCCTGCTTGGCGTTGGCGATCAGCTCTTTCCACGTATCGGAGGCGAAGAGCGTCCCGTTCTGGATGGATTCGTTGACGAGCTTTGCGCCCTGAGAATAGATCTGGCCGCAGCCGAGGGCGTTGTGACCGACCTCGGAGTTGCCCATATCGTCGTCGCTGGGCAGGCCGACGGCCGTGCCGTGCGCCTTGAGCCAGTTGTGCGGGCAGGTCGCAAGCAGATGATCCAGATTCGGCGTCTTGGCCTGCGCGACCGCGTCGCCGCTGCCGCCGTCACCCTTGCCGACGCCATCCATAATGATCAGAACAATCGGTTTTTTCATATATCAGAGTCTCCTCCAATTCTATTTATTTATGCTTCTAGTTATTTTACTACATTTTCGTTCGCAGTACAATCATTATTTTGCACTTTCTGGATTCCACACAAAAAAGCCGGCATTTTCTCCCCGGAATCTGTGGACAACCGCTCAATTCATGGAGAATTCGCCGTTTTCCAGCAGCGTCTGCACCGCCTCGCGCAGGCCCTCGGGAAGCTGCGCGTCCGGGTCGGCAACCGTCTTTGCCGCCGCCTCCTGCGCCTGCTTGAGAAGCCCCAGATCCTGCGCAAGATCGCCCAGACGGAACAGCGGCAGGCCGTGCTGGCGGCTGCCGAAGAAGTCGCCCGGCCCGCGCAGCCTGAGGTCCTCCTCGGCGATGCGGAAGCCGTCGTGTGTGGCGCACAGCGCGCGCAGGCGCTGCAAGGTTTCCGGGCTGCGGCTGTCGGACACCAGAATACAGTAGGATTTCGCCGTACCGCGGCCGATGCGCCCGCGGAGTTGATGGAGCTGGGAAAGGCCGAAGCGGTCGGCGTTCTCCACGACCATCAGCGTGGCGTTCGGCACGTCCACGCCGACCTCGATGACCGTCGTAGAAACCAGAATGTCATACTCCCCGGCGGCAAAGCGCCCCATGATCTCTTCCTTTTCCGCGCCTTTCATCTTGCCGTGCAGCAGCGCCACGCGAAGCTGCGGGAACACCTGCTGCTGCAAGGTTTTTGCCCACTGCTCGGCGGCCTTGAGGTCGTCGGCATCATTTTCCTCGATCGCCGGGCAGACGATGAAGGACTGATGTCCCTCCTCCGCCTGCCTGCGCAGGAAGCCGTTGAGCCGCGCGCGATAGCTCTCGTTGACCAGAAAGGTCTCCACCGTCTGACGGCCCGGCGGCAGCTCGTCGATCACCGACACCTCCAGATCGCCGTACATCAGAAGCGCCAGCGTCCGCGGAATGGGCGTGGCCGACATCAGAAGCAGATGCGGATGCGCGCCTTTTTCCAGCAGCGCGGCCCGCTGCGCAACGCCGAAGCGGTGCTGCTCATCGGCGATCACAAGGCCGAGATCGGCAAAAACCGTCGTCTCCGTCAGCAGCGCATGGGTGCCGATCACGACGTCCGCCTCTCCCGCCGCGATGCGCACGCGCAGAGCGCGCTTCTGTGCCGGTGTCATGGAGCCGGTGAGCAGCGCACAGCGCACGCCCAGAGGCGCCAGAAGCGGCTCCAGCCGTTCAAAATGCTGCCGGGCGAGGATCTCCGTCGGCGCCAGAAGCGCCGTCTGGCGGCCGTTTTTCGCCGTGCAGAAGGCAGCCGCCGCCGCGACCATGGTCTTGCCGCTGCCGACATCGCCCTGCACCAGACGGCTCATGGGCCGTCCCGCGCGGAAATCCGTCAGAATTTCGTCGATTGCGCGCCGCTGTGCGCCGGTCAGCTCGAAGGGCAGCGCCGCCGTGAAGGGCGCCAGTTCCGTGTCCGCGTAGGGCGGGACGGCAACGACCGTCCGCCGCGCGCGCATCAGACTGAGCGCGGTGAAAAAGATAAAGAATTCCTCGAAGATCAGCCGCCGCCGCGCGGCCTCCAGCGCCTCCGCGGAGGTCGGCCCGTGAATTTCATGCAGCGCCTGCGCCGCACCGCAGAGATCATACTGCGCGCGCATGGACTCCGGCAGCGTCTCCGGCTCCTGCACCCGCGCCATCGCCGCCTGCACCGCCTGCCCGACCACCTTGTTCGTCAGCCCGGCAGTGAGGGGATAGACCGGCAGAATGCGCCGCGTCACAAGGCCCTCGGCCTCCACCGGCTCAAAGAGCGGGTTGGTCATCGCGTAACCCAGATAGTCGCCGCTGAGCGTGCCGTAAAAGCAATAGGTGTCGCCGCGGCGCAGCTTCTCGGCCAGATAGCCCTGATTGAAAAACGTCAGGTGCAGCCGGCCGGTATCGTCCGCGACGGTGACCTTGGTCACATCCAGCCGCTGCTGCCCCGGCTTTGGGATGGCGTGCGACTGTGGGTTGGAGATCACGGAGGCGATAAAGCAGGCCGGAACACCCGCCTCCAGCTCCGCAATGGGCACCAGCTTCGTGCGATCCTCATAGGCGCGGGGATAAAACCGCAGAAGATCGTCCAGCGTATGCAGCCCCAGCTTGGCAAAAAGCTGGGCCTTTTTCGGTCCGATGCCGGGCAGGGTCTGAATGGGATCGCTGCGCTGCGCCATAGGCTCGCCTCCTTTTTCGGTTATTATACCACATTCTGCCGGAGAACGCAAAACGGCCGCGTCCGGGACGCAGCCATTATTGTCAGAATTTTGCAATTTTTGTATGCTTTTGCTTATCCGAATCGCCCCGAAGGGCAATTTGGGCAAGCAAAAAGCCTGATGGAGAACCATCAGGCAGGCTTTTGCTTGATTTTACGCCATGGCGTTCATCTTCAGGGTCATGCTGCTCTTCTTGCGGGCTGCATTGTTCTTGTGAAGAATCCCCTTGTTCACGGCCTTGTCAACGGCGACGACGGCGGCCTTATAAGCAGCACCGGCCTGCTCGCGGTTTCCCTCGGCGACGGCAGCGTCGAACTTCTTGATGGTAGTCTTCAGAGCGGACTTGTCCATCTTGTTTCTCTCGTTGGCGACCTTGGAAAGAGCAACTCTCTTCTTCGCGGACTTGATATTGGGCATGGATTACACCTCCTCCAATGGCGTTTATCTAAAAAACCATGTATTTAACCTCATGCAGAAATATATTATAACTGCGGCTTTCCAAGAAATCAATCCTTTTTTTCAGTTTTTTATAAAATTTTTCACGAAAGGCGCTTTTTCGGGGCAAACTAAGGCAAACAGCAAGGAGGAAACACGCATGGCGATCCGCACAGACCTGGCTCTGGAGGCCAAAACACTCTGGGAGCAGTCCGCAGGGCAGACGACGCAGCTTCGCGGCGTGCGCGCCCGTGAACGCAGCACGCAGGGCTTCGCCGTGACCGACGTGGAGATCCGCAACCGGCAGGGCGAGGAAGCGCTGGGCAAGCCTGCGGGGACCTATGTGACCGTGGAGCTTCCGAAACGGGCGCAGGATCCCCGTCCGGCAGCCCGCGCCGTCGCGGAGGAGCTGCGCCGCCTGATGGCGCTCGGCCCGCAGGACAGCGTCCTCGTGGCCGGCCTCGGCAACACCGCCGTCACGCCCGACGCACTGGGGCCGAAAACCGTCGCGGGGCTCTTCCTGACGCGCCACCTCATCGAGCATCTGCCGGAGTATTTCAGCACCTGCCGCAGCGTCAGCGCCGTTGCGCCGGGTGTTCTGGCGACCACCGGCATGGAATCCATCGAGGTTGTCCGCGGTGCCTGCGCCCACGTGCGCCCGAGCTGCGTTCTGTGCATTGACGCGCTGGCCGCCGGCGCGCCGGAACGCCTGTGCACGACCATCCAGATGACCGACACCGGCATCGTTCCCGGCTCCGGCGTGGGGAACGCCCGCGCCGCCTTCCAGAAAAAGACGCTGGGCGTGCCGGTCTACGCCGTCGGCGTGCCGACCGTCGTGGACGCGGCCTCCCTCACCGGCCGCGGCGGTGAAGAAATGATCGTCACGCCGCGCGACATCGACGCGCAGATCCGCTATCTCTCCGCCGTTCTCTCCGGCGCAATCAATCTGGCGCTGCATCCGGGCTTCACGGAAGAGGATTTTGCACAATTTGTCTTACCGGCGTAGGTCGGGCTTATGTAAACGGCCTATGCAGCGTTTGCGCAAGTGTTTGCACAGGCAAAGTTGTGCAGAACTCTGTGCAGAATGTGCAAAACTCTTGAAAACCGGTGGTCTGCTCCCTGCACACGCCTGTGCATTGCCGATGCGAGCGGTGCATATTTGCATGAATACTGTAGGAGTTTTCGGTTTCAATAATTCCGTTATTTCTCGATAACTCGATTTTATGTAAACGCTTTGTGCTGCTTTTTTGTCGAAAATGTTTTGGTTTTTTTCGTTTCTGTCGAATTCTGTCTGCAATTTTATATGGAATTTATGGATCGAATTTCCTGTCAAGATGTCGAAGTGACGAAATTTCATTTTTTTCACGAAAACAGCGGACAGGAAATCCTGCCCGCTGTTTTGATTCCGTTACCCCTCCCTGTGCAGAAGCACCCCGCGGTGCAGCACCACCAATGCCGCGTACAGCAGCGCCGCCATCAGCACGGTCAGCGTGAAATCCCGCAGCAGTGTGTAGGTCGATGCGGCGCCGCCGATGCATAGCTGCGCAGCGAGATAGCATGCGGGCGCCAGCGCGGCATCCGCAAAAAACGCGCGTACGCGTTTTTTCTTCCAGAAGGCAAAGAGCAGCGTCAAACAGACCACCAGCGCCGCGAAGGCCGCATAGGCATAAAATGCCAGCATGTGCCGGGGCAGTGTAATGCGTCCGCCGTCCGCTACGCCGTAGAGAAGCACATCCTCTCCACCCTTCATCTCGCAGTAATAAACGGGACCGAGCGGCTCATGCTGCGGATTCAAGACGATCTCCTGCGGTGTGCCGCGCCCGGTCAGGCGCGCAAGCTGTGTGGAATACGCGGAAATGCTGTAGCCCGTCTCACCGGAATCCGGCTCCTTCTCGCGTGTCAGCTCATAGCCGGTCACGCCGGGCAGAAACCCCACGGTCACAAGGCCGTCCTCCCGCTCGGACACACGCACCGCGTGGTCATACGACAGATAACGCGGCGCACTCAGCATACCGAACACCGCCACGGCAACCGCCAGCGACAGCAGCACCGCCGCCCAGACTGCTGCGCGGCGTTTGCGGCGCACGGCTCTTTGCAGCTTTTTCAAGGGGGCTGCATCGGTATCCGGCGGCAAAACCGCGGGAGTTTGCAGCTCTTCCAGCCGCTTGCGGCAGGCGGGGCACTCCCGCAGATGCTCCTCGACCAGCGCATTGGTTTCCGCGCTCGTCATTTTCTCAGCGTAAAGCGGCAGCAGATCTGCCGCGACAGCACAGGACAGCTTCATTTCGGTTCCTCCATTCGCTCTTTGAGCTTGTTTCTGGCGCGGTGAAAGACGACGCAGGCCCAGTTTTCGGTCTTTCCGAACAGCGCGCCGATGCGCCGGAAGCTCAGTTCGCCGTAAACGCGCAGCATGAAGACCTCTTTGTACGGCTCCTCCAGCGCGTGCAGCGCGGCCTGCGCCTGCTCGGAAAGCGCGGCGTCGATCGCATTTTGCTCCACGCTTCCCTCCTGCGGCAGCTCCTCCGGGAGCTCCGTCAGGCGGCCGTCCTTCCGGAGCTGGGAGGTATAGCAGTTTTTCGCGATGCGGCAGAGCCAGTAGCGCACGTCGCAGTCGCCGCGGAAGCGGTCGATGCCCTCCAGCGCGCGGGCAAAGGTTTCCGAGGTGATCTCCTGCGCCTGCTCGCGATCCTTTGTCAATGCAAAGGCATAGAGATAGACCTCCCGGAAATACGCCTCATAGATCTCTTCAAACTGCGTCATACTTTCACCACCTGTTCATAAGACGCGCGAAGCTGCTTTTTCTTACAAAAAACCGCCCGAAAAATTTCGGGCGGTTTTGGATCAGGGTTTTTCAGAGGATTCTTCCGTTTTCTCTTCCGTCTGCGCGTCCTGCGCCGGCTTCTCCGCCTTTGTCTCGTCGAAGAAGCTCTCCGCAGTTTCCGGGATCGGCTCGCCGCGCATACAGGCCTCAAACTGCTTGCGGCTCATCGTTTCATGTTCCAGCAGATAATCCGCGATCTGATGGAGCTTATCGGCGTTGTCGCTGAGGATCTGCGCACACTGCGCATAGGCGCTGTCGATGATCTCCTTGACCTCCTCGTCGATCTGCGCGCCGGTCTGCTCGGAGTAGGACTTCGTGCGCTCGTAGTCGCGTCCGACGAAGATCTCGTCATCGTTGTCATAGGACACCGAGCCGATGCGCGCGCTCATGCCGAACTTGGCGACCATGTCGTGCGCGATCTTCGTCGCCCGCTGCAAGTCGTTGGAAGCGCCGGTGGAGATGTCGTTGTACTCCTGCTTCTCGGCCACACGCCCGCCCAGCAGGGTGACGATCTGCTCGTACATCTGGTTACGTGTCAGGTGGGTGCTCTCCTCCTCGGGCAGACTGATCGTCATGCCGAGGGTACGCCCTCTGGGGACGATGGTGATCTGATGCACCGGATCCTGCGTTTTCAGGAAGTAGGTCGCCACGGCATGACCGGCCTCGTGGATGGCTGTCATGCGCAGGTCGCGCTTGAGCGCGACGCGGCTGCGCTTCTCCGGCCCGGCGATCACCTTGAGGATGGAGGATTCCAGCGCCTGCATAGTGATGACGGGGCAGTTGTGCCGCGCGGAATAGAGGGCGGCCTCATTGAGCAGGTTTGCCAGATCCGCGCCGGTAAAGCCGCCGGTGGAGCGCGCAATGACCTTGAGGTCCACGTCGTCGGCAAGCTGCTTGTCGCGCGCGTGCACCTTGAGGATCTCCTCGCGCCCCTTGACGTCGGGCGCGCTGACATAGATCTGCCGGTCGAAACGGCCGGGGCGCAGCAGCGCCGGGTCGAGGATGTCCTGCCGGTTCGTGGCAGCCATGACGATCACGCCCTCATTGCTGCCAAAGCCGTCCATCTCCACGAGGAGCTGGTTCAGCGTCTGCTCCCGCTCGTCGTGACCGCCGCCCAGACCCGCGCCGCGGCGGCGGCCGACGGCGTCGATCTCATCAATAAAGATGATAGACGGCGCGCCCTTCTTCGCCTGCTCAAACAGGTCGCGCACACGGCTCGCGCCGACGCCGACATACAATTCGACGAAGTCCGAGCCGGAAATGGACAGAAACTGCACGCCCGCCTCGCCCGCGACCGCCTTGGCGATCAGGGTCTTGCCGGTGCCCGGAGGGCCGACAAGCAACACGCCCTTGGGGATCTTGGCGCCGATGCGGCGGTATTTCTGCGGATTGCGGAGGAAATCGACGATCTCCTCCAGCTCCTGTTTTTCCTCCTCTGCGCCTGCGACGTCCGCAAAGGTGACCTTCTTTTCGCCGGTGCCGACGCGGACATTGGCCTTGCCGAATTTGAAGGCGCCCGCGTCCCCGCGGCCCGCGCGGGCCATCAGGAAATACATCGCGACGATCAGGAGGATCATCATCAGGGCGTAGGGCAGGATCTGCACATACCACGGCGTTCCCTTCATGGGCAGATAATTGTATTCTTTGAGGGTTCCGGCCTCGCTCTGCTGGCGGATGGTCTCGCCCAGATCTTCATAGAAAATGCTCAGGCTGGCCAGCTCGTGCTGCACCGTCGTCGCGCCGTCCTCCATGGGCTTGGAGAGCTTCATGGTGATGACGTTATCCTCAAAGGTAAAGGCCTCCACCTGCTCCGCGCGGAACAGACCGCACATTTCGGAGTAGCTGACCTCCTCCGCCTTCGGACTGCTGAACACACTGAAGCACAGGATCAGGATGCAGGCGAACACCAGCGCATAGACCAGAATGGAAAAGAGTTTCGAACGTTTATTCAAGTGCTTGCTCCTTTATTTGGAATAGACCTCCGGTTTCAGGATGCCGACGAAGGGCAGGTTGCGGTAGAATTCCTGATAATCCAGGCCATAGCCCACCACAAATTCATTCGGGATCGTGAAGCCGACGTAGTCCGCCGTAATATCGACCTTGCGGCGTTCCGGTTTGTCGAGGAGAGTGCAGATCTTCAGGGAAGCAGGCTCCTTTTCCAGCAGGTGCTTCCGCACGAACTCCAGCGTCAGGCCGGTGTCCAGGATGTCCTCCAGGATCACGACATGGCGGCCGCGGATGTCCGTGGACACATCCTTGAGCATTTTCACCTGACCGGAAGTGGTCGTACCGGCACCGTAGGACGAAACCGCCAGGAAATCATACTGGCAGCGAATCGGTGTCGCCTGCACCATATCCGTAAAGAAGTTGACAACGCCCTTGAGCACGCCGATGAAAATCGGTTCCTTATCGCTGTATTCCTCAGCAAGTTCCTTTCCCATCTCCGCGATACGGGTCTTGAGCTGCTCCTGCGTGATCAGAACGCGCGCAATGTCTTGTATCATGGTACATCTCCTCTTTTTCTATTTGTATAATCAGGGCGGGTTCTCCCGCCAAAGGCCGACAAAGTGCATCCGTGCCGAGGTCCTCCACCGCCAGCACCCCGTCCTCTGACGCGAACACGCACAGCGCGCCGCGCCGGGCGCGCGGGATGCGGCGGTCGATCATCAGCTTTTTTAGGCTGGTGCGGTGCGCGCCGGTGCGGAATTCATCTCCCGTCCGGCGGGAACGGACAACGACCGTATGATTTTTAATCATAGCATATTTTATTGCAAATTGAAACGGGGATTTTCCCGAATTTTCAAAAAATTCCGCGATCGTACACAAAATACTGCCTTTTCCTCCCGGAAGCGGCGTCCGGCCGGGAATTTGCAGAGGGACGCAGAAGGGCTCCGCCTCCTCCGCCTCCTGCACGGTCAGGGCTTCATAGACCCGCCGGGCGATTTTCCCATGGGGCAGAGAAACCTCCGCCGAGGGCGAGGCCGCCGACAGAAGGCCGCGCACCGCCTCCACATGACACTGCGCCGCGTCTGCGGGGTAAAACCGCCGCAGCAGCACCCGGATCGCCCGGCGCTGCATTACCTCCGGTGCTTCGCGCAGGGGCTGCACGCGCCAGAGCGCCTGCCCGTACTGCGCCGCGTCCAGAAGCGCCTGCGCCTGCGCGTCGAGGTATTCGTCCTCCGCGCGCAGAAGCAGCGTCTGCTCCGTCAGCCGCCCCGGCAGCTCCGGCGCTTCCGCGCAGAGCAGCGGCAGAACGCCGTGGCGCAGGCGGTTGCGCAGGCAGTCGTCCCTCGCATTGGTGGAATCCTCTACAAAGGGGATGTCCTCCGCGCGCAGAAATTCCAGAATTTCCGTCCGGGAGGCAAACAGCAGCGGCCGCACGATCCTCCCGCGCACCGGCGGGATGCCGCACAGGCCGCGCAGCCCCGCGCCGCGAAGGAGGTTCAGGAGCACCGTTTCGGCATTGTCGTTCGCATGGTGCGCCGTGGCGAGCTTGTCGCAGTCCAGTGTTTCAAAAAAAGCATAGCGCAGGCGGCGGGCCGTTTCCTCCACACCGGAGGCGCCATAGCTTCCCTCCGGCGCCGTGCCCACGGTGAGTACGATGCCGCGCGATGCGCAGAATTCCCGCACGAAGCGCTCGTCGCGGTCGGATTCCTCGCCGCGCAGGCGATGGTTGAAATGTGCTGCCTGCACGGAAACAGAAAGCTCCGATTGCAGGCAATGCAGACACCACAGCATCGCCATGGAGTCTGCACCCCCGGAAACCGCGCAGATCACGCGGTCACCCTCGGAAAACAGCCCCAGCCGGCGGCACCACGAAAGCATCTCAGCCTTCATTGTGTCTCCACTCCCGGTCGGCAAATGTCGTAAACTGCGGCAGCCATTGCAGCTCGACCGTGCCGGTCGAGCCATGGCGGTTCTTGGCCACGATGCACTCAGCCACATTCTGTTTTTCCGTATCTTTATTATAATAATCCTCGCGGTAGAGGAACATAACCTCGTCCGCATCCTGCTCGATGGCGCCGGATTCACGCAGATCGGAGATCATCGGGCGCTTATCCTGACGGCTTTCATTGGCACGCGAAAGCTGCGACAGGCAAATCACCGGCACATTCAGCTCCTTGGCCATGATCTTCAGGCTGCGGGAGATGTCGGAAACGACCTGCTGGCGGTTCTCGCCGGCATTGCTCCTGCCGCCGGAGGAGACCATCAATTGCAGGTAGTCGATGATGACCAGTGCCAGATCGTCGATGCGGCGGCACTTGGCGTTCATTTCCGCCACGGTGAGCGAGGGGTTGTCGTCCACGCGGATGTCCGTCTGCGCAAGCGCCGAGGCCGCGATGCCGATCTTGCTCCACTCATCCACGGAAAGCTGCCCGGTAACAAGCTTCTGGTTGTCCACAAAGCTCTCGTTGGAAATCAGACGCGTGACAAGCTGCTGCTTGGACATTTCCAGCGAGAAAAAGGCCACGGTGCGCTTTGGATTCTTCTTTGCGACATTCAGCGCCAGATTCAGCGCCATGGAGGTCTTGCCCATGCCGGGACGGGCGGCGAGAATGATCAGGTCGGTCTTGTTCAGACCGCTGATGAACTTGTCGAGGTCGCGCAGGCCCGTAGACAGGCCGGAAATATCGCTTCCGGATTCGGACATCTCCGTCAGGCGGTCGAAGACCTTGAGCAGAATGGTGCCGATATGCTCCAGCGATTCGTTCGTATTGCCGCGGCGCAGCGCAAAGATGCGCTTTTCCGCCGCCTCCAGAATATCCTGCGCGCTGCCCGCGCCCTCGTAGACCGTGTCGATGATCCCGGAAGCGGTTTCCGACAGATTGCGCAGCAGCGCCTTTTCGTGGACGATGGTCGCGTACTGCTTGACATTGGCGGCCGTCGGCGTGACCTCCATGAGCTGCATGAGGTACTTAGCGGAGTTCTGCTCGTCAAAGACACCGCGCTCGCGCATCTTATCCAGCACGGTGACGGGGTCGATGACCTGCGAATAGCTGAACATCTCATAGATCGTCTCATAGATGTCGCGATTCGTCTGCAAATAGAAGTCGTCCGGGCGCACGATGCCCACAACGTCACTGACACAGCGGCTGTCGATAAGCATGGAGCCGAGCACGGACTGCTCCGCCTCCGGCGAGTGGGGCGCCTGACGCGACAGCAGTTCTTCTGTTGTGGGCATGGAACTCCCTCCCTTTGGGGTTTCTCTTTCTTTCCGAAAAAAATCGGCAGAGACAGGCAGCAGAGAATTGCCGCACGCCGCAGAGGATGCAGCGCTGCCCTCCCTGTTTCTCAGGCTTCCTCGATCTTCAGCTTCAGCTCGCCGGTAATCTCATAACCCAGCTTGCACTTGACGGTATAGGTGCCGGTCGTTTTGATCGGCTCGTCGAGGATGATCTTGCGCTTGTCCAGCGCGATGCCGTGCTCCTTTTCCAGTGCATCGGCAATTTCCTGCGTGGTCACAGAGCCGAACAGCCGTCCTGCGCCGCCGCCCTTGGCATACACCGTGACGGTCAGCTCCTTCATACGGTTGGCGATTTGGAAGGCCTCCTCGCGCTCACGCTGGCGCTTTTCCTGCTGTGCCTTGTCGTTCATGCGCATGGTATTGACGTTGTCCGCCGTGGCCTCGACCGCCAGCTTCCGCGGCAGCATATAATTGCGGGCATAGCCGTCGGAAACCTCGATCATCTGGCCTTTTTTACCTTTTCCGCGGACGTCCTGCTGTAAAATCACTTTCATGGATTCTTCCTCCTTTAATTTTCATAGAAACGGTCGATGGACTGGACGAGCTCCTCCAGTGTTTCGGAAACCGAATGGTTTTTGACCTGTGCGCCTGCGGTCGCAGCGTTGCCGCCGCCGCCCAGCGGCTCCAGAATCACCTGTACGTTCGCATCCCCTATGGAGCGTGCGGAGATTATCGTCTGGTCGTCCTGCGGGTACATGACGAAGGACGCATCAATGCCGGAGATATTCAGAAGCTCGTCTGCCGCCTGCGCCGCAATGGTGCGCGTGGCAGTATAGTCCAGTGCCGAAATGGCGATGTGGTCGCGGTAGAGCTTCGCGTTCTGGATGATCTTATAGCGCGCAATGGTAGAGGGCAGATCGTTCTGGAAGAGCTTCTTGACCTCCACGGTATCCGCGCCGATGCGCCGCAGGAAGGCCGCCGCCTCAAAGGTGCGGCTGCTCGTGCGCACGCCGAAATTCTTGGTATCCAGCACGATGCCGGCCAGCAGCGCCGCCGCCTCCTGCATGAGAATATCCTGCGTTTCCACGGCGTATTGCAGCAGCTCCGTCACGAGCTCCGAGGCAGACGACGCAAAGGGCTCATGCAGGTTCAGGACGACCTGCTCGATATAGTCCGCCGCCCGGCGGTGATGGTCGATGACCACGACCCGGCGGATGGACTCCAGCAGGGGCTTGCTCTCGACCTGATCGGGGCGGTTGGTGTCCACGACGATCAAAAGGCTCTTCGCGTCCGCCGTCAGAAGCGCCTCCTGCCCGGAAATAAAGCAGTCGCGGTACTCCGGCAGAGGCCGCAGCAGCTCCAGCACGGGGCCGGCAGCGTTGACGTCCTTATCAATGACGATATTGACCTTTTTCCCGCGCTTGCGGCACAGACAGCACACGCCCGCCGCCGCACCGACGGAATCCAGATCGGCCATCTTGTGGCCCATGACGAAAATGCGGCTGGACTGCATGATCAGCTCCGACAGAGACGACGCCATCACGCGCGCCTTGACCTTGGTGCGGCGCTCGCCCTGTTTGTTGCGCCCGCCGAAGAAGGTGAAGTCGTAACGGTCCTTGATAACCGCCTGATCGCCGCCGCGGGAGAGCGCCATCTCGATGGACAGCGCCGCAAAATCGTAGTCCTCCTTGAAGTCCACGCCGTCCTTGCCGACGCCGATGGACACCGTCGCGGCAATGCCCGCCGGATTCGTCACCGTGCGCATCGTTTCGAGAAGCGAGAACTTGGCCTCGGCCATCCGGGCCAGATCTCTGGCCTCCGTCAGAAGCAGATAGCGGTTGCGCTCGACCTTGCGAAGCAGACCGCCGTAGCTGTCCGTCCATTCGTTGATCTTCGTGTCCAGCTCCGCGTTCAGGCCGGAGATCGCCGCATCGGAGAGGTTGTTTGTCAGTTCGTCGTAGTTGTCCACAAGCAGAATGGACACGATGGGACGCGAGCGGATATATTCATCGCGCACCTGCAAAAGCTCCGTCAGGTCGAGCAGGTAGATCATGCCCAGCACTACGCCGGAGCGGGAGTCCTTCTCCGGCAGGATGGTTCCCGCGACGCGGTAGCGGCGGTCGCGGAAGCGCAGCTCCGTGCCGTTCTGAGGCTTGCCGCCCGTGAGCCACTGCATGGAAAAGCCGGGGAAGATTTCTGTAACGCGCGGGGCGATCATGGATTCCCGCAGGTCGGCCAGCGCGGAGAAGGCTTTGTTGCACCAGACCAGCTCGTTGTCGTTGAGCTTGACCAGCGCCACCGGGAAGGGCACCTCACCGGAGGTGCGCTCCATGAGCTCGTTGGTGGACTGGATATAGGCAGTCAGCGCGCGCCGCCGCCGGGCGCTTTTCCAGTAGCTGTAGCCCAGAATCAGCAGCGTCACACCGGCCTCCACGCCGGCAAGCGCATACTGCCGCAGCGCCGCCGTCGCAATGCAGAACAGCGCCATCACCACAAAATACAGCACCATGCTTGGCTGCACCAGACGGCGTACTTTCTTATTCAAGCTGCTCACTCCTTTCGCGGATGAGTCTGTCAATTCGTATAAGTTATAATATTATAGCAAATCCTCTGTTGTTTTTCCACTGTTTCTTTTACGGATTTTCTCCGGGAAGAAAAAAATGTATACTTTATGACCGTTCCATGTTATAATAACTGGAAAGGACGCCAGCTTCCCTGCGGACGGTTCCCGGCCGCAGGCGTCCAACGCAAAAGACATTTCCTGTTTTGTCTTTCGGGCGGCAGCAATGCCCCTACATATAACAAAGCATTTGCAGAAAGGAGCAAATACCATTTGGCAGAAAAATTGAAAATTATCCCCCTCGGCGGACTTAACGAGATCGGCAAAAACATGACCGTGCTGGAATACGGTCAGGACATGATCGTCGTGGACTGCGGGCTTGGTTTCCCGGAGGACGACATGTACGGCGTCGATCTGGTCATCCCGGACGTGACCTATCTTGCCAAGAATCAGAAAAAGCTGCGCGGCTATTTCATTACCCACGGTCATGAGGACCACATCGGCGCGCTTCCCTATATTCTTCAGGCAGTCAACGCGCCCGTCCACGCCACGCCCCTGACGCTGGGTCTGATCAAGCTGAAGCTGGAGGAGCACAAGCTGCTGGGCAAGACCAAGCTCGTCACCCACCACCCCGGCGACGTCGTCAAGGCCGGGTGCTTCTCCGTGGAATTCATCCATGTGAATCACTCCATCGCCGACGCCGTGGCCTTCGCCATCAAAACGCCGGTCGGCACGGTCATCATGACGGGCGACTTCAAGATCGACCCCACCGCGGAGGACGGCATGACCGACCTCGGCCGCTTCGGCACGCTGGGCAAGGAGGGCGTCTACGCCCTGCTGTGCGACTCGACCAACGTCGAGCGTCCCGGTTACACCCCCTCGGAGTCCACCGTGGCCGAGAGCTTCGACCGCCACTTCAAGGGCTGCAAGAACCGCATCATCGTCACGACCTTCGCCTCGAATATGCACCGCATCCAGGCGGTGCTGGCCATCGCCCACCGCTACGGCCGCAAGGTCGCCGTCACCGGACGCAGCATGGAAAACATCCTCAAGGTCGCCACGGAGCTGGGCTATCTCACCATCCCGGAGGGCACGCTGGTGGACATCAACCAGATCAAGTCCGTGCCAAAGGACAAACTCGTCATCGTTTCCACCGGCTCACAGGGTGAGGATATGTCCGCCCTGTACCGCATGGCCTTTTCCAGCCACCGGCAGGTGGAGATCCAGCCGGGCGACCACGTGATCATCTCGGCCTCCGCCATTCCCGGCAATGAAAAATCCATCTCCCGCATCATCAATGAGCTCTACCGCAAGGGCGCAGACGTGGTCTATGATCGTCTGGAGGGCCTGCACGTTTCCGGCCACGCCTGCTGCGAGGAGCTGAAGATCATCCACGCGCTGACGAAGCCGAAGTTCTTCATTCCCGTCCACGGCGAACAGCGGCACCTGCAAAAGCACGCCGCCCTCGCCCGTCAGATGGGCATGAACCCGAAAAACATCCTCATCAGCGACATCGGACGCGTGATCGAGTGTACCCCCAAGACCTGCCGTCTGGGCGGCACGGTTCCGGCGGGCAAGATCCTCGTCGACGGTACCGGCGTGGGCGACGTGGGAAGCGTCGTGCTGCGCGACCGCAAGCATCTGGCGCAGGACGGCATGATCGTCGTTTGCGTCAACCTGTCCAGCGAGGACGGCTCCGTCCTCTCCGGCCCGGACATCATCAGCCGCGGCTTTGTCTACATGAAGGACAACGAGGATCTGATGGATGCCCTGAAAATGGTTGCCGCGCACTCTCTGGAAACCTGCCGGGCACGCAACATCTCCGACTGGGCGACGATCAAATCCACCATCAAGGGCGATCTAAGCCAGTTCCTGTTCAAGAACACCAAGCGCAACCCGATGATCCTGCCGGTCATTATGGAAATTTAAGAAACCCGGGCGCGTGCTTTCTCGCACGCGCCCGGGTTGTTTTTTCAGGAATTGACCTTTTGCAGAAAAGCATCCAGCTCTTTTACGGTCTTGAAATAAAAATCGCAGTTTTCGCGCATGAAGCACTCGATCTCCGGGACGTCGTTCGCCCAGCCCGCTGCCGCAAACGACACGCCGCAGGCACGGCACATATCATATCCCGGCTTCAGATCGTCCACCATCAGAATTTCTTCCGGCTTCAGGGCAAAGCGCCGCATCAGATCCTGCATCGGCCAGACGTTCGGCTTTCTCTGCTCCGGCGGCAGCTCCCAGCCGTAGACCGCATCCGGCTCCGGCAGGCCGTCCTCGCGGTAATCGCGCAGAATATTTCCGCTGACCGAATGTGAAATCACCGCGATCAGTCCTCCCGCCGCACGGTGCCGGCGCAGGATCTCCTGCATACCGGGATAAGCCTCCGGGACACGCGTGCGGACATAGTCCTGCCAGAAACGGAACTCCTCTGTCAGCTCCTCCTCGGAAAGCCCCACGATGTCGCGGAAGAATTCCGCCACACCCGGCGCAAAGTTCCAGCGAAAATAATCCTCCAGCGAGTAATACGCCCCCGGCCGCACCTTGTGCAGATAGGCCAGAAAGGACGGATAGTGGATGGTCGCGGTGCTGTTGACAACGGTATCATCGTGATCCAGCACCAGGCATTTATATCGCATGAGCTTCTCCCTTCCGTTCTCTGGCGCCGAGGAAGAACAGCACGCCTGCCAGAAGCCACAGCACAAGGCTGAGCCACTGAGAGGTGGACAGGAAGAGGATTGCGCCGCGGATGCTGTCATAGCGGAAAAACTCCAGCACAAAGCGTGCAAGGCCGTACAGCACGCAATACCAGGCAAGGCCGTCGTAGCGGCTGCGCCGCTTTTTCAGAAGCAACAGCAGCAGTGCAAAGATCACAAGATCCGCCGCCGACTCAAAGAGCTGCACCGGCAGCAGCTTCACGCCCACGGGTGCGCCGCCGACCGGATGGGAAAATACCACACCGAGGCAGCTTTCCGTCGGGCGGCCGTAGCAGCAGCCGGTCAGGAAGCATCCGACCCGGCCGATCGCATGACCCAGCGGAAGAGCGGGCGCAACGGGATTGATGTAATCGCGCAGATCCGCCTTTGCAAGCCGGCTTCCGAGCAGTCCGCCAAGCAGACCGGCAAGCAGCGCACCATAGAATACAATGCCTCCGAAAAGCTGACGAAATTCTCCCGCGCACAGCAGCGCCCACGCCTGTGCCGGCGTATAGGTCACGACGGCAAAGAGCAGCACGCCGCCGAGCAGCCCGATCCCGGAGCCGAGCGCGGCGATGACCGTGAAATCCTCCACGCACAGCCCGGCGCGTTTCACACGCCACGCGCCAAAGAAGGCTGCCGCAAGAAAGCCGAGCACCAGCATCACGCCATAGGCGGGAAGCGTCAGGCCGAAAATATGAAAATAGGGCAACATGGAAAGCCCTCCCTTTTTAATAAAACGGCGCAACCCGGAAGGGTTGCACCGTTTTCCTTGGTTACGTAAGAATTAAGCGGAAACCAATGCGGTATGGCAGGCGACGCAGGCGATGAACAGGATCGCACACAGAACCGTGCCGATGATAGAAAGAACCAGGCCAGCGGTGTTGATGCCCTTCTTTTCCTTCTTGTTGGCCAGCGCTGCGAGGACGATACCGGCAACACCGAGAACGATGCCGATCCAGCCATAGTAGGAAATGCCGGGAACCAGGCAGAAGATGCCGAACACCGTTGCCAGGATGCCAAGAATCAACGAAACAATGCCCATTTTTTTACTCTCCTTTTTATTAAATTTCCACATAGCCAGTTTAGCAGGAATCGCCATTCTTGTCAATAGTCCCTTTTATCCACCGGCAAGATAACTTTCATGCTCGCTCGGAAAGAGGTTCCACTCCCCCACCTCCGCCGGGCGCGCACCGATGCCGACATAGTAGGCGTCCAACGGCGTCAGCTCCACCGTGATGTAGCTTTCGGAGTTGACGGTGAACATGATGTCGTTTGAGCCGCTTTCCTCGCAGTAGTTTACATAATTTTGGCTAATTGCCGCACTGGAGTAGTACAGGTCATGTGCGCCGAAGGTGTGCAGGATTTCATGGGCATAGGTTGCCGGCGGCGAGTCGAATTCTCCCTCGAATTTGACATACAGGTTGACGATCTCCGTCATAAAGCTCTCGCCGCTGGTGTAGCCCAGCGACCACGGCCGCACATCGTTGTCATAGTCGGTATTGAAATAAAAGAAATAGATCACATTGTCCGCGCAGTATTTATTGATCAGGCGCTGCACATCAATATTTTCCTCGATGAAGGCCACCTGTGCATCATATTCGTCTATCCCGGAAATGACCAGATCCTGTGTAAAGGCAGCCTCGTAGAAAAGATCCTCGTGGTCCGTCCAGTCATAGATGAACTGTGCATCTGCGCCGTAGGCCATCGCCTGCGCGGTCAGCCACTGTGTCGCCTCGGTCAGATTGCTCAGTGTCTGCGCCATGAGCCCGGCATCCGTCGACGGCTCCCAGTAGGTCGCGTTGTCGTCGGTAAAAATGGAGACGATCAGCGTTGTCCCCCGCAGCGCACCGGCCGAGCCGAGCGAGCCGTCATAGTCCGACACATAGGGAGGGTAGTCCTCCGGCTCGGTGGATTCCTCCGTTGGCTCCGGCTCCGGCAGGGCGGGCTGATACCTATCGTCCAGCCGGGTCAGCTTGCCGCCTGCGCCAAAGGAGTACTCACAGCAAACAGGGGAAAAGCCGCCGCTCTTTTCCGCCTCCCGGTAATAGTCCGGCAGCTCCGACGCGCTGTAGGTTTCCGCCTGAAGCGCGCCTGCCACATTCTGCGGACAAAAGGAGCCGCTAAAATTATCCATGTCCAGCGGGAAGCGGTAGCGCGTCTGCGACAGAGGCTCGTAGTCGCCGCCGCAGGCATAGACGGTGACGGAAACCTCCTCGCCGCTTTCGGAGACCGCAAGCAGCTGCAAATACGCCGTCCCCTCCGGGAGCTCGGACGACTGCCGGTCGTCCTCCTCCGGGAGCAGGCCGCAGGCACTCAGCAGCAGAACCAGCGCAAGCAGTATCAGGGAAACCCTGTGATGTCGTTTCATGATCGTCCTCCATCTCATTCCTTTTCCTCCATTGTAGCGGAATTTTGAAAAAATGCAAGAGAAACCGGCGGACGCCCTGACAGTGCGTCCGCCGGTCGTAAATCACTATGGCTCCGAAGGCTCCGTCGGTTCCGGTTCCTCCGAAGGGTCGGTGCCATCGGAAGGCTCTGTCGGTTCCGTCGGTGTCGGCGGTTCCGTCGGCTCCGGCGTCACCGTGATGGTGATCGTCAGGCTGCCCGCCTGATATTCTGCGGTTTCTGCCGCCGTGACGGTAATGGTGCAGCTGCCCTCTTCGACAATGGTGACAAGGCCGCTGTCATCCACGGTGCAGACGGAGGGATCGCTGCTGCTGTAGCACAGCGCGGCGCCGCCCAACGCGGTAACGTCCAGCCGGAAGCTGCCGTCGCCCGCCTGCACGGTATAGGCCGTCTGACCGGAAAGCCGCTGCGTCCTCTTCACGACCTGTACCGTCACCTTCTTCGTTGCCTGCGCATAGGCAGCGCTGCCCGGCGCAGTGATCGTGATCTCACAGCTGCCCGCTGCGGCCGCCGTGACCGTGCCGTCCGCACTCACGGCAGCAACCGCCGGGTCGGAGCTCTCATAGCGCAGCGCGGCGCCGGAGGAGGCGCTGGCGTTCAGCGGCGTCTTGTCGCCGGGATTGAGCACGAGGCTCTCGGGTGCAGAGATGGTCTGGGTCTGCTTCGTGACCGTGACGGTGATCGCACATTCGCCGTCTTTATAGGCCTGTGTACCTTCGGAATAGGCATAGACCGTGCAGGTTCCCTCCCCCACCGGGGTGATAACGCCGTCCTGCGACACGGTGCAGACCGAGGGGTCCATGGACTCATACTGACTGATGACTGCGTCGCCGCTGGGGCGCACGTCCAGCTTGACGGGCGCGGAGCCCGGCGTGAGCGTATAGCTCGTCGTGCCGCTCCAGACCTGCGTCCTGCCCTCCACGCTCTTCAGGCCGCCGTAGACAATGACATAGGTGCCAACGCGGACATTTGCCAGGATCGTCAGCGCCTGATTTCTGGGAATGTTGATGCAGCCGTGGCTGCCGCGGTAGAGATAGCGCGTGCCGCCGAACACCGTCCGCCACGAGGCGTCGTGCAGGCCGATGCCGCCGTTGAAGGGCATGAAGCACTCGACCCAGTCGCGATAGCCGGGGCCGGAGAGATAGCGGTTGGTGTCCTTGCTCTTGATGGTGAACACGCCCTCCGGCGTGTCCCAGCCGTTGGCCACGCAGCCGGAAACGATGGGCGCGCTCACGACCAGCGCGTGGTCTTTGTAGCAGTAGACCATCTGGTTGGTCAGGTCAACTTCGACATAGCTGCCGCCGTAATCCTCCACGCCGCCGGAGTCTGACGGCGCGTAATAGGTCGCCGTGCGGTTGCCGCTGACGCGGTTTTTCAGGCAGGAAAGGAGATCGGCATACAGCGCGTCGCTGTCGACGGACTGGCCGCCGCGGTAGGAATTGACATTGATATAGCCGCCGAGCGTAGTCCGGAACTGCACCGGTTCACCGCTGACGGAATGCCGCCGGGCGATCGTGCTGCAATAGGACGCGATCGCTTCGGTGTTCAGCGCGACCGTTCTGCCGTCCGACTGGATCAGCAGCCACGAGGCCACGCGGTCACGGTTGATGTATTCATAGCTGGTGTCCTTGCCCTCCGGCGTGAAGCTGTAGGTCAGGGAGATCTGCAAATAGGAATTGGCGGTTTCGACCGCTTCGGCAAGGGCGGCATTGCCCTCCGCCTTCTCGCCCTCTGCGCTCTGCTTCTGTTCGGAGGTCACCGTGACGCGCTCGGCAAGGCCGCGCGCGGCTTCCTGCACCGCTTCGACCGCCTTGGTATAGTCCGTCGAAATTCCGGGCGCGCCGTCCACGCCGATGAACTCTCCCGTCCGGGTATCATATTCCAAATGCGCACGCGTGGGGTCGTCCAGCCAGGAAAGCGCCTCGGCCGGCTCGGTCGGCTCCGCTGCTTCCTCGCCGGAGGCCTCGGAGGACTTGCCCGCCTCCTCCGCCGCAGCGACCGCCGCGTCCCGCGCGGAGAGAAGCGCCGTGCGCAATTCCTCCGCATCGCCGGTCAGAAAGAGGTCTTTTCCCTCAAAAGTGAGCGTTTCATGGTCCGCATCCTGCGTTTTCAGGAGCGCGGCCAGATCGGCCTTTTCATTATATGTAAGGCCGAGGCGCGCGGCGTCCATGGAAAATTCCACGCCGTCCAACGTCACCTTCAGCTCATAGGTCTCTACGGTCTTTTTGAGCAGCGCCGCAGCCTCCTCCGGCGTCTTGCCGGACAGGTCGATGCCGTTCAGCTTCGTGCCGTCCAGAAACGCACTCAGCGTCTCCGGCTGCGTCGGGGGCTCCGGTTCCTTCTCCCGCTTGCAGGCGCTGACCGCCAGAACCAACGCAAGCAGCAGCGCCACGATCGCACAGCGTCTGATGATTTGAGTCATTCCGAGTCCTCCTCATGTCTTTTTATCTGCTTCTTAATTATACTATGTGGTTTCCATAAAATCAAAATCAGATTGTAACCTTTTCAGAAAAATGTCGGAACGCAGAAAAAAACCGCGCCGGGTTCCCGGTGCGGACAAAAAACGCGGCGGGTTCTTTCGAACCCGTCGCGTTGCGGTCTGATTCAGATCAATACATGCCGCCCATGCCGGCGCCGCCTGCCGCTGCCGCTGCTGCGGCATCCGCTGCGGGATCGGGCTTGTCGGCAACGATGGACTCGGTGGTCAGGACGCAGGCCGCGATGGAAGCCGCGTTCTCCAGAGCGGTTCTCGTGACCTTGGTCGGGTCGACAATGCCGGAGGGGATCATATCGCAGTAGGTCGCGGTATAGGCATTGTAGCCATAGCCGACCTTGCGGCTGCTCTTGATTCTCTCAAAGACGACGGAGCCGTCCACGCCCGCGTTCTCCGCGATCTGGCGGATCGGGGCCTGCAGCGCCTTCGCGATGATCTGCGCGCCGGTCTTTTCGTCGCCGGTCAGCTTGGCAACCAGCTTCTCGACTGCCGGAATCGCATTGACAAAGGCCGTGCCGCCGCCGGCGACGATACCTTCCTCCACTGCCGCGCGGGTCGCGTTCAGCGCGTCCTCGACGCGGAGCTTCTGCTCCTTCATGGCAACCTCGGTCTGTGCGCCGACGCGGATGACCGCTACGCCGCCGGACAGCTTTGCCAGGCGCTCCTGCAGCTTCTCGCGGTCATAATCGGAGGTCGTGACCTTGATGGCCGCCTTGATTTCATGAATACGGGACTGGATGGCCTCGGAGTCGCCACAGCCGTCGACGATGACGGTGGTGTCCTTGTTGACCTTGATCTGGCGGGCGCGGCCCAGATCGGAGATCTGAACCTCCTGCAGATTCATGTTCAGCTCAGAGGCAACATAGGTGCCGCCGGTGAGGATGGCGATGTCGCGGAGCATTTCCTTGCGGCGGTCGCCGAAGCCGGGCGCCTTGACGCAGACGCAGTTGAAGCTGCCGCGCAGACGGTTGACAAGCAGGGTGCTCAGCGCGTCGCCCTCAACGTCCTCGGCGATGATGACGAGCTTCTGGCCACCCTTGACGATCTGCTCCAGAATGGGCAGGATATCCTGAATGGAGGAGATCTTCTTATCGGTGATCAGGATATAAGGATCATCGACGACGGCTTCCATCTTATCGGTGTCGGTGACCATATAAGGGGAGATATAGCCGCGGTCGAACTGCATACCTTCAACGACCTCCAGACCGGTCTCCGCGGTCTTGGATTCCTCGATGGTGATAACACCGGAGGCGGTGACCTTCTCCATTGCCTCAGCGATCAGCTTGCCGATCTCCTCATCGCCGGAGGAAACGGTACCGACTCTTGCGATGTCGGCGCTGCCGTTGACCGCCTGAGAGTTGGCCTTGATCGCTTCAATCGCAGCGTTGACTGCCTTCTGCATACCCTTGCGCATGACCATGGGGTTTGCGCCGGCGGAAACGTTCTTCAGACCCTCGCGGACGATGGCCTGTGCCAGCAGGGTTGCGGTGGTGGTGCCGTCGCCGGCGACGTCGTTGGTCTTGGTGGCGACTTCGCGGACGAGCTGTGCGCCCATATTTTCAAACGGATCCTCCAGCTCCACTTCCTTGGCGATGGTCACGCCGTCGTTGGTGATGAGCGGGGCGCCGTATTTCTTGCCGAGAACGACGTTACGGCCCTTCGGTCCGAGCGTCACTTTTACGGTATCTGCCAGCTGGTCGATGCCGGACTGGAGCTTCTTACGGGCGTCTTCGCCGAATTCAATCATTTTTGCCATAGCTGCATTGCCTCCTGATTATTCTACAATTGCGAGGATCTCGGACTGACGAACGATGGAGTAATCCTTCTCGTCGAGCTTAATTTCCGTTCCTGCATATTTGCCGACAACAACCTTGTCGCCGGGCTTGACGACCATCTTGACCTCGTTGCCGTCTACCATGCCGCCGGGGCCGACAGCCACGACCTCAGAGATCACGGGCTTTTCTTTATTCGCAGTAGAGAGAATGATGCCGGATGCGGTGGTTTCCATCGCTTCAACAGGCTTGAGCAGAACACGGTCTGCAAGGGGAACCAATTTCATGATCTATTACCTCCGATATTTGGGAGCCTCCGGAATTCCGGCGCGTCCCTTTGATTTACAAAGTCGGGTGTTAGCACTCATTCTCTCTGAGTGCTAACACCTATATCATACCCATCTTTTCCAAAAAGTCAAGAGGATTTTCAAGAAAAAGTACGACTAATTTTTTAATTTTTTGTGTCCAGCAGGCCCATCCGGTCGAGCAGCGCAAGGATGCGCAGTGCGTCCTCGCCGAGGTCGAGGATCAGTCCCTCGCCTGCGCCGCCCTTGCCCAGCAGCAGACCGCGGGCGCCGAGCTTGTCCAGTGCCGCGCGGTAGCGGGGATTCTTCACATCCTTCAGAAGCTCATAGCGCGCCGCCTCCGCCTGTAAACCATAGTATTCCGCAATACAGGCGGCCTCCGCCTGTGCAAGCAGGCGCAGATTGTCGTCCTGCAAGAGCCAGTTTGTCATGCGGGTGTTGGTGTGGAAGCTGTGCTCCAGGATCATCCCCGTCACGCCGACGTTCGCGCTGTAGCGGATGACGCCGTAATAATCCGCATTCTTCGCGGAATTCCACCGCACGAGGATCTGCGGCGATTGCCGCGTCCCCATGGCGGACGCGATCACCTCCGACAGTGCCTGCGCCAGCGCCTTGCCGTTTCCGCTGACGGGATAGTAGACGCGCACATAGTCCACGCTCTCGTTGGCGTTCCCGCCGACGGCATTGGAATGCAGGCTGAGGAAGAGGTCGCAGCCCTTTGCCATCGTCCCGCGCTCAAAGAGGCTGGGGTCGTCCTGCACCGAGCTGCGGGTGCAGAGTACCTCTATCCCGTAGGCTTCCAGCGCTTTTTTCAGGAAGCGCTGATACTCGAACATCCGGTTTCCCTCATAATAACGTTCGACCGCCGGCGAGCGGTTGTCCCACGCGCCGTGCCCGGCGTCCAGACAGATTTTCATGCGTGTTTTCCTCCGTTCTTTTCCGACTGCGTGCCAAAGTAGAAGCTGATGATGACCGCAAAGATCGTCATGACCTCCTGCGGCGTGATGTGTCCGCGCAGCGCGAGCGCCGCAAACACGGCGGTCAGCGTGAGCGTAACCAGCGACTTGATGCACAGCAGCTTTGTCAGGCGTTCCTTCATTTTCCAATCACCCCCTCCAGGTCGCTGAGCCGGTGGTTGACGACCTTGATCCGCTCCTCCAGCAGAGGGATTTTTTCGCCGAAGCCGTTGTGGCGGTCCACCTTCTTCTCCAGCTGGGCAATGCGGTAGTTCGTCAGCCGCGCGGAGGTCAGAACGCCGCAGGCCGACCCCAGCAGCGTGCCTGCCAGCGACAGCAGCGCGACCCAAATTTCGCTGTTCATTTCTTCACCTCCCCGGCGGTTTTCACCCAAAGCGGCGGTTTTTCCCGAAATTGCCCCGTTTCGGATAATCCGGTTGAAAAAAAGCTGAAAATATGGTATAAAGACATCGTTAGGTTTCTCTTCTGAGGGAGGTGCCGGAATGAAGCAGCAGGTCACAAGGCGGTTTATTCAGGAAGCGCTGCACACGCTTTTGCTGGAAAAGCCCATGGATAGGATCACGGTGCGGGACATCGTGGAAGAGTGCGGCCTGACGCGCAATACCTTTTATTATCATTACGACGACATTTTCGATCTGTTCGAGGATTTCCTGAAAACACAGCTTTCCAAGGCGCTGCATACCTCTCCGGTGGAAATGACGCCGGAGGAGGTCCTGCTGAGCTCCCTCGGCTTCCTTCTGGAAAAGCCGCAGGTCGCGCGGCATATTTTCTCGTCGAAGAACCACGAGGTCATGCTGCAATACTTCGAGCGCGTCGCGGAGCTTCTGCTGGAGCGCCACCTCACGCTGGAAGGGCTCACCTGCAGCCCGGAAGACCGAGAGCTGATCCTCGCCGTTTGCAGCCACGCCATTTACGGAATGTTCGGCCAGTGGCTCCTGCTGCGCAGGGATGCCATGTTGGAGGCCGATCTGCGCCGGGTCACGGTGCTGTTCGAGCGCGTCATTCACAACGCGCTGGTCGCCGGCGCAGCGCATCCCCGCCCACCGGAGGAACAGAAGCCATGAAAGCACTGCTGATCAATGCCAGCCCCCGCGGCGCCGGCAGCAACACCCTGCTGCTTGCGCAGGCGTTTCTGCGCGGGCTTGCCTGTGAAACCGAAACCGTCACGCTTGCCGATTGTACCATCACGCCCTGCACGGGCTGCATGACCTGCTGGAAGCGCGGCGACGGCAAATGTGTCTTCTCCGACTCCATGCCGGAGCTTCTGGAGAAGGTCATGGCTGCCGATGTCATCATTGAGAGCTTCCCGCTTTACTACTTCGGGATGCCCACGCTGCTCAAAGCCTTCACCGACCGCACCTTCTGCCTGATGCAGCCCTATCACGGCCAGACCGACACCGGCTGCGCCTTCCAGACGCCCCGCGACGCCCGTCTGCGGGAGAAGAAGCTGGTGCTCATCTCCACCTGCGGCTATGCCTCTGCGGAGGGGATGTACGAGGCGCTGCTGAAACAATACGACCTGCTGTGCCACGGCAGGAACTACACGCCCATTTTCTGTCCCGAGGGAGAGCTGATGCAGGTCGAGCAGCTTGCCATTCCGCGCAGGCGCCTGCTTTCCCGGCTGGAGGAAGCCGGGCGGGAATATGCCCGGCAGCTCAGTCTGCCGGAGCAGACGCTTCGCCTGCTGCAAACGCCCCTTGTCGATCCGCGCGTTTACCAGATCATCGCAGACGCCCACTGGTCGGGCGCGAAAGGAGAATCCCGTGAAGAAAAACAGTAATATTGTAAGAGGTGCAAGGATCACCAATGTGATCTCCGCCAGCATCATGGTGCTGTCCGGCGCGGCATTGGTGCTCTTCCCGGAGATGGATGAGCTGATCCGCGCGCAGCGCATTTTCCTGAGCATCCTGTTTGCGCTGATCGGCGCCACCAAGCTTCTGGGCTATTTCAGCAACGACCTGTACCGTCTGGCCTTCCAGTTTGACTTTGCCATCGGTATTTTCTGCGAGATCATGGCGCTGCTGATCATTCTCGCTCCTGCGCGCGTCGTGCCGATGATCCCGACGCTGCTTGCCGTGTATGTCGTGCTGGACTCGCTTCTGAAAATCCAGATCTCCGCCGACGCCCGCGGCTTCGGCATGTCCTGCTGGGTCGGAATGATCGTTTCCAGCGTGTTCCTCTTCGTCACAAGTATTCTGGCTGTCGCCTCGATCTACTGGCAGTGGATGCCGGAGACCCGCGCCGTCGGCATTGCACTGGCGATCGACGGGCTGGAAAACGTCTGGATCACGGCCTACACCGTCCGCGTCCGCGCGCGGAAAAAGCACCTCTCCGAACATTTTGGTTTGAACGAGGATGAAAATGAAGATTCTGATTGATGTTTTCGGCAGCGACCATCCGGAGGAACTGATCGCCGGCTGCGCCCGCTGCTCTCTGGAAGTCCCGGAGGCGACGCTCGTCCTGCCGGGCCGGGAGGAAGTCCTCCGTCCCGCACTGGAAGCCCTGCCCCATGACCCCGCGCGCATCGAGCTGATGCCCGCCGCTACGGTCATCACCAACCACGACGACCCCATTCAGGCGGTCATGAAGCAGAGAGATTCCTCTCTGGTCGCCGGAATCCAGCGTCTGCGCCGCGATGAGGAGATTGGCGGCATGATCACCGCCGGCAGCACCGGCGCAGCCTTCGTCGCAGGCATCACCTTCCTTGGACGCCTGCACGGCGTGCGCACCCCGACGCTTGCCACCTTCCTGCCCTCCGAAACCGGCCGCGACGTCTGCCTTGCCGACTGCGGCGCAAACGTCGACTGCAAGCCCGACCGTCTGGCCGGCTTTGCCCAGCTCGCCGTTGCCCTGATGCAGAGCTACGGCGTGGAAAAGCCCCGCGTCGGCCTGCTCTCCGTCGGCGTGGAGGAGGGCAAGGGCAGCCACTTCGTGCAGGAGGCCTACGAGCTGCTTGCGCAGCTTCCCATCAACTTTGCCGGGAATATGGAAGCGCGCGACGCGCTGACCGGCGAGTATGACGTGATCGTCAGCGAGGGCTTCTCCGGCAACGTTCTTCTGAAAACCGTGGAGGGCACGGGTCTGCTCGCGGGCGCGCGCCTGCGCGCGAAGCACGACCCCGCCGTCGATGCCGCCGCGGCAGAGCTGACGCAGGAGCTGAACTTCTCCCTGCGCGGCGCGTCCATGTTCCTCGGCCTGAAAAAGCCCATCTTCAAGGCGCACGGCAGCGCGGGCGAGTACACCGTCCCGAACGCCGTGCGGCAGATGCTGCGCTTTGTGCAGACGGATTACCCCGCCCATTTCGCCGCGCTCATGGCTTGACATTTTCCGCTCCCTGCGATATAATACCGCCGAACGCACAACAGATCATTCTTCGGGGTGCCGGATGCTTCCGGCTGAGATTGGGCGACAGACGTCCTGACCCGCGAACCTGATACGGTCAATACCGTCGTAGGGAAAGATGCAGAGTACATTTCCGCGCTGCTTCCTAGAACGGTTTGCAGTGCGGAATTCTTTTTTCGGAGGCATATTATGCGTCTCAAGAAACTCCTTGCACTCTGCGAGTGCGCCATCTTCACCGCCATGGCGATCGCCCTGAGTTATCTGAAAATCCCCATCGGACTGGAATTCGGCGGCTTCGGCGGCTCCATCGACCTGGTCATGATCCCGCTGATTCTCTGCGCCATCCGCTGGGGCTGGACCTGGGGTCTCGGCACCGGTCTGGTCTTCGGCACGCTGAAATTCTTCCTCCCCGGCGGCACCGCAGTTAACTGGCAGTCCATGCTGCTCGACTACAGCGTCGCCTATATGTTTGTCGGCTTCGCCGGTCTGCTCCGCGGCAAATCCAAGACCGCATGGCTGGCTGCGCTGGTCGGCTGCCTTGCCCGCTTTGTCATCCACTTCATCAGCGGCATCACCATCTACGCCGAATACGTGACGGACCTTTTCGGCCTACACATAACAAATCCATGGGTCTATTCCGTCCTGTACAACGGCTCCTATATGCTGCCGAACACCATTCTGGCCGTCGCGGTCATCGCGCTGCTTTCCGTCCCGCTCGGCAAGTATATGCGCGGCGAAGCAAAGATCTGAATTTTGCTTGCATCCCCGTCTTTCGGTTGAAAGACGGGGATTTTTCTTCCACCCGTCCTGCCTTTACTTTTTGCGCATTCTGTTGTAAAATAGAGAAAAAACGCGAATGGAGGGTCAGGCATGAACTGTATCCGCTGCGGCCGCCGGATTCCGGAGGGGCAGGTTTTTTGCGAGGACTGCGCGGGCGTCGTTGACAAGCCCCTGCGCGACTCGCCCTATATGAGCAAGCACATCACGCTGCCGGAGCGCCGGCCGGAAGTTCCCGGTGCAGCCCCCGCCCCGGCGAAAAAGGCACAGCAGAAAAAGACGCCCTCGCCCTTCCGCCGGAAACTGCACCGCATGACCGCCGCCGTTGTGCTGCTGGCCATCTTCTGCGCAGCGCTGCTTGGCGCCTGCGGCTATGGCATCTACTTCTACTTCGGCCGTTTCCAGCAGGAGCGCAACCGTCTGCGTGTGCAGGAGGAGGAACTGAACCGCCGCGCCGTGGAGGTCGGGCAGATGCAGGTCGAGCTGGTGGACACGCGCGATGCGCTCTCGACCGCACAGCAGGAGCTTTCCGACCGCGACCGGACCATCACAAAGCTGGAGCAGGAGCTGAACATCTATCGGATGCAGAATTCCGAAACCGAGCTGAGCATCCGCGAATTGCAGGAGGATAATCTGCGTCTGGTGCAGGAGAACAGCGACGCTGCCAAGCAGCTCGACGAATGGATCGCCAAGGCGGAGAGCCTGACCACGCAGCTCGGTACGGTCACAAAGGAGCGCGACCGGTTGGTACGCAAGTCGGATTTCGTCGACGAACACGTCGCCTTCATTGAAAATGACGGCACCGGCTACTACCATGTTTATAGCTGCTCCCACTTCAAGGAAGAAAGCTACTGGGCGTTCAGCGTCAATCTTGCCATTTCGCGCGGCTATACCGCCTGCCCCTACTGTCATTAAGTCTTGCATTTTTGACGTCCGCGCGCTATAATAGTGAGCACTGAATGAATCAGACATCCTGTCACAGAACAAAAGGAGGGATGCGGATGAAGAAAAGAGATTGGCTGCTTCGCCTGACGCTCTGTCTGGCGGTCGGCGGTCTGGGCATGGCCGGCATCATGTGCCTGTTTGTCGGCTTCGGCTTCAGCACGGTGATCGGCAAGGAAGCGGTTTTCCTGTACTGGCTCCTGCAATGTGCCAATGTGATCGTTATGCGTATCCGAGAAATCTCTTTGCTGCGTTCCGCGCAGGCCCCTGCCCCCTCAAAGAGAATGCGAATTCTGCGGCTGTCTGCCGCGTGGCTCTGGCGGCTGGGCTCCATCACGCTGCTGGCCTCTATGGTTTTTGCCCTGTGCGGAATGCTTTTGAGCAGTCTTCTTGTCGTCCTGACCTGTTGGATCGGTTTTTTTGCCACGCTGATCGGCTGGCTGGGCCGCCTGATGACCTTCCACCGGGTCTGGCAATCCTCCATTGCGCTTGCGATGGAGAAAAAGCGAATTCAAAAATAATTCTTTCTGATGTAGCGTAGCTCTCAAAACAGCGGGGCATCCGGCCAAACGGGTATGCCCCGCTGTTTTGCGTAAGCGCTAAAAATCCCGCCCGCCGGAATTCCGGCGGGCGGGACTGGTTTATGCGGTTATGTTCGGAAGCAAAGGAAACTTAGTTCTCTTCCTTCTTCTTGCGGGCGATCAGGCAGAGGCCTGCGCCGAGCAGAACCACAGAGGACAGGCCGGTGACCATGAAGACTTCGATGCCGTTGTCGCCGGTCTTGGGGCTGTCGGGCTTCGACGCCGTGGTGATCGTAATACGACCCTGCGTCTTCTCGTACTTCGCCGCAGTGATCACGCCGTTAAGACCCTCGGTGATGTACTCCATCAGAACCTCGTCCAGAGGCAGGCCGGTGTCAAACTGCGCGGAGGCGCTTGCAAATGCATAGTAGGTGTCGCCGCCGGCTGCGAGGAAGTTGTTGGTGATAACGGCATAGGTGGCCTTCGGATCGAAGGGCTTGCCGTTGACCTCCTGGATGCTCACACGGTTGATGGACTTGGGTCCATAGTAGGTGGAGTCGGGATAGGTAGTGTCGTTCTTGGCATAGGGCTTGTTCACGTCGATGGTGAACTTGATGCCGGAGACCTGCGGGAAGCCGCCGATTGCCTTCGGGGTGCTATAGGTGGATGCTTCCAGAGCCTCGAGCAGCTCAGCACCGGTGACATAGACGACGGAGAGGGTATTGCCGAAGGGCAGAACGGTGTTGACGTCCTTCATGCTAATGTCGCCCTTGGCGATCGGAGCACGGATGCCGCCGCCGTTGGTGATGGCAAGGATGTTCTCCTTCGGGACGGTGACCTCGCTGGTATCCTGCAGGATCTTCCACATCATGGCGTCGGTGATCAGGTCGCCGAGGTTGGTTTCCATCGTGCGGTTGCCGGGATCCTTTGCGCCGTTCAGATCGACTTCGCTCTTTGCAAAGGGCTTGCCGAACTCTGCGTCGATGGCATCCATAATTGCCGCTGCGGCAGCCTGAACCGTCGCATTCATCGGACGGTCATTCTCTCTGTCGCTAATCTTCTTGTCGCCGAGATCCTTCCAGACGATCGCTTCAAGATAGTTCTTCTCGATCTTCTTGGTGGCGTTGTCGATCACGATCACGCCGATGTTCTCAAACTTCGTTCCGGTGGACTGGATGGGCTCGCCGTTCTCGCCCTTGGTCATCACAGAATGGGAATGACCGTCAATCACAAAGTCGATGCCCTTGACATTCTTGTAGAGGTCATAGGAGCGGTTCGGCTCGGACTCGCCGTCCACGCCAAGGTGCGCAAGGCAGACGATGATGTCCGCGCCCTCTGCCTTCAGAGCGTCAACCTCCTTCTGGGCAATGGCGTACATCTCCTTGCCCGCCGGGAACTTCAGGCCCTTGATCAGAGCGGGGTTGGCCTTGGTGCTGGCCTCCGGCGTTTCCATGCCGAAGAAGCCGATCTTCACGCCGTCCTTTTCAATGATGGTATGTCCGTCAAAGATGGACTTGCCATTTTCAAGGACGTTCGCGCAGAGGACCTTGCCGTTGAATGCGGCCATGTTGGTCTTGACCTGCTCGTAGCCGTAGTCGAATTCGTGGTTGCCGAGGGTGATGACGTCATAGCCGGCCGCGTTCATCATTTCGATGGCGTTCATGCCCTTGTTGAGGCTGACGTAGATCGTGCCCTGGCTGTAGTCGCCGGCGTCGACAAGGATGACCTTGGCGCCCTTGGCTTCCAGCTCTTCCTTCAGTGCTGTGATGTTTGCATAGCCCATGAGCTGGCCGTGCACGTCATTGGTGTGCAGGATGTAGGTCTTGCCTTCCAGCTCGGGGTGGCTTCTGGTGATGTTCCAGGTGGACTTGATCTCCGGAGTGATGCCCTTATCGCCGGCTGCCTCAATGTAGGCGCCCAGCAGCGCGCGGGCCTGACCCTTGTCCTCGCCCTGATCCATGTCGAACTGCGTGGAGTAGATGACAGCATCATCGAAGCGGGAAGCCGGGAAATCGCAGCCGTTGTCGCGCAGATACTTGACGTAGTCACCGCCGCCGCCGAAGCGGTAGTTGTTCACAACAACGGTGAATTCCTGATCGTCCGTGACGTCCACACCGTTGTAGGTCATCTTGGTCACGCGGGAGCCTTCCGGCTTCCCGGCGTCAAGCGTATAGGAGAAGCCGTCGCCGTAAATGACATCGTAATAAGTCAGGTCGGTCGCATGGGGATTGCCGTTCTTGTCAACCTTGAGCTTGGTTGCGGAGAACTCCAGCCAGGTGCGGACTGCCTTGCCGCTCATCTTGACCTGATAGAACCAGTTCTCATAGCGGTACAGACCGAACATATCGCCCTGCTTGATTGCGCCTGCGGGAATCAGGTTGGCTTTGTCTCCGGCGGTCAGCGGAGCGGAGATGGAGAGCTGTGCGGGCTTGTCGTCATCGGTGGTTGCGGTGTTGCCCGTCTTGTCATAGCAGCCCCAGAGCTGAACCTGGTTGATCAGGTCCATGAAAGCAGAGGGGGCATCGCCGAGGCCGGCAGCCGGGAAGTCGCCGTTGGCCTTGCCGATCGGCACGTTCATGTACTTTTCCCAGACTTCTTCTTCGTAGGGCTTCAGGAGCGCTGCGAGGCTGTCGTCGAGCTTGTAGCTTTCCAGCTTAACGTTCGCTGCCTTGATGGTTGCTTCCTTGGTGGTCTTGTTGTAGGAAACCACGACCTGGGAAACCATGGCAGCCTTGTCGCCGGGCTGGAGGACGTTGACGGTCTTGCCGCCCTTGTCCGTGATCTGAGTGACGTCTCTGCCGTGCTCATGGCCGGAGAACACAAAGTCGATGGAATCGGTGTTCTCAACCAGATAGCGCACGGAGTCGGTTGCCTGGCTTGCCTCGGAGCCGAGGCCGCAGTGCGTTACGACGACGATCATGTCGGCATTGGCCTTCATCTCGGCTTCGTAGTACTTGTAGGTATCGTAGATGCCTGCAAAGTAGATACCATCATGGTTGGCCGGATCCCACTTGTGGATGTTGGGGTTGCCGAGGCCGATGATGGCGACCTTCACGCCGTCAAACTCCTTGATGACGTAGGGATCATAATTCTTCCAGGTTTTGTCCCACTTTTTGGAGAGGTCGCTGTTGTATGCAGCATCCAGGTAGTTCGCCATGGAAACCGTCATCTGCTTCTCCGAGCCGGAGGAGGGGGAGGTCGCGTAGTCCAGCTGACGGTTCAGGATGTCCAGACCGTAGTTGAACTCATGGTTGCCGACGACCCACATGTCGTAGCCGATGGTACGGAAAGCCTTGATGGCGGGATCGCCGTCGGCTTTCTTGTTGAAGAATGCGTTGTACCAGGTCAGCGGCGTGCCCTGAATGGTGTCGCCTGCGTCGGCAACAAAGAGGTTGTTGCCGTACTTTGCCCGCATCTCCTTGATGTAAGTGGCAACGCGGGTGAGGCCGCGCTTATAGGTGCCGCTCTTCTCATAGGGCTGGGTATAGTCGGTTGCGTAGATCTGACCATGCATGTCAGAGGTCGCGAGAAATGCGAAATCGGTGGTTTCGCCGCTCTTGGTCTCGCCCTCTCCCTTGGGCGCTTCCTGAACGACGATTTCTTCCTGTGGTGCTTCCTCTGCGCCGACGGCCGGCACGAGCAGTGCAAAGACCATCACCAGAGCAAGAAACAGGGCCAACAGTTTCTTCATGGTTTTCCTCCTTTTCATTTATGCGGATAGCAATCCACATTAGTGTACTTTTATTATATCTGCTTCGTCTCGAAAAAGGAAGCAATTTTTCGTCGTGATTTGTATCAAAAAACGCGACATCTTTTTGGTCAAAACAGACAGATTTACCCCGAATTCCACTGCCGACGGACAAGCCTTCATGCCACAAAGACGCCTCCGGTGCAGTCCTGCTCCGGAGGCGTCGTATTCATCCGATCAGTCTTCCAGCGTTTCCGCCAACTCCAGCCCCGGATTGCGGCGGACGGTGAAATCAACCGCCCACGGGCTGGAAAATACCAGCAGCCGGTGGCCGCGATAATCCTCCAGCAGCTCCGCGTCGGAGGAGAGGTTCAGCTCCTTTTCGTCCACGGGCGACTTGCGGATGAAGCGCAGGACCTCATAGGGCAGGCCCTCCATGCGCAGCTCCACGCCGTATTCGTTGAGCATCCGGTAACGGAACACGTCGAATTGCAGCGTGCCGACGACGCCCACGATGACCTCCTCCATGCCGGTATTCGGCACACGGAAGATCTGGATGGCGCCCTCCTGCGCGATCTGCTCGGTTCCCTTGACGAACTGCTTGCGCTTCATCGTATCCTTGGGGCTGACGCGGGAAAAATGCTCCGGCGCAAACGTCGGAATTCCGGCAAATTTGAACTTCTTGCCCGGTACGGTGATGGTATCGCCGATGGAGAAAATGCCGGGGTCGAACACGCCGATGATATCGCCCGCGTAGGCCTCGTCGATGATCTCGCGCTCCTGTGCCATGAGCTGCTGCGGCTGCGACAGGCGCAGCTTGCGGTTGCCCTGCACATGGTATACCTCGGCCTCGCGCTCAAATTTGCCGGAGCAGATGCGCATGAAGGCCAGCCGGTCGCGGTGCGCTTTATTCATGTTCGCCTGAATTTTGAACACAAAGGCGGAAAAATCGGGAGAGAATGTGTCGATCACACCGCAATCCGCGACCCGCGGCAGCGGCGGCGTCGTCATGTGGAGGAAGGCCTCCAGAAAAGGCTCGACGCCGAAATTCGTCAGCGCAGAGCCGAAGAACACCGGGCTGAGCGCGCCCGCGCGCACCTCGTCGAGATCAAATTCGCGTCCCGCGCTCAGAAGCTCCACATCGTCGCGGAGCTGGTTTGCGCGCTCTGCGCCGATCAGCTCGTCTACCTTCGGGTCATCCGGCTCGACCTCCATGCGGTCGGCGCGGTTCTTGCCGGAAACGCCGGAGAAGAAGTCGATTCTTCCCTTCTGCCGGTCGTAAACACCTTGAAATTCCTTGCCGCAGCCGATGGGCCAGTTGACGGCGTAGGTCTCGATGCCCAGCTCGCGCTCCAGCTCGTCAAGCAGATCAAAGGGATCCTTGGCCTCGCGGTCCATCTTATTGATAAAGGTAAAGATCGGGATGTGCCGCATCGCGCAGACCTTGAACAGCTTGCGCGTCTGCGCCTCGACGCCCTTGCCGCCGTCGATGACCATGACCGCGGAATCCGCCGCCATCAGCGTGCGGTAGGTATCCTCGGAGAAGTCCTGATGGCCCGGCGTGTCCAGAATGTTGATGCAGAAGCCCTCATAGCGGAACTGCATGACCGACGACGTGACGGAAATGCCGCGCTGCTTTTCGATCTCCATCCAGTCCGACACGGCCGCGCGGGCGTTCTTTTTCCCCTTGACTGCACCGGCCTGCGCGATCGCTCCGCCGTAGAGCAGGAATTTTTCGGTCAGCGTAGTCTTGCCGGCATCCGGGTGCGAAATGATTGCAAAAGTGCGCCGGCGGCTGATCTCTTCTCTTAAAGTTGACATAATATTCCTCCCATGTCCGTTCCCGCCGGGACGGACGGGCAAACAGGCATACAGCTTGACATACGGAATGTATTTTACCACACCGTCTGTCCGATTACAAGCGAAAAACGGCCGTTTCCCGCTTTTTTCGGGGAAAACGGTTGCAATGTTCCCCGGCTGTTGTTATAATGATTTCATTAAATTCTGGAGGAACCCGTATGCTCGACACTTACACTCTCTTCGGCGTTGAATTCAACCTTCTCGACCTGATCATGGCCATTTTGCTTCTCGGCACGGGGATCTACTGCATTTATACCTCCATCCGTGTGCGCAGGGAGTACACGTTTTTTGAAAATAAGGTTCTCCTGCCCGGCGGCTGCGAGCCGAACGCCTGCACCGACCCGGACGGCTTCTTTGACTATATCGCGCCCCGCCTTGTGATCTTCGGCATCGCCCTGATCTTCTGCGCGGCGCTGGATCTTCTGGTGCTTTTCCTTGTCCGCCGCAACTTTGTCGGCGGCTGGCTGTACTGGGCGCAGCTCGTCGTCCCCTTCGGCTGCTTCGGCTGGTACATCTACCTGCAACGCAAGGCCGGCAAGCTGTTCTGGTAAGCACGAGCAGGATAATGTCAACACGCCGCGGCTGCATAAGCAGCCGCGGCGTGTTTTTTACCTCTCTCCGCGCAGCTTTTGCAGCGCGTTCTGAAATTCCTCCGGCAGGGGGCAGGAAACCGTGATCTCCTCGCCGGTGCGCGGATGCAGGAAGGTCAGCTCCTTCGCGTGCAGGCACTGGCTCGTCAGCCCCAGCTCCGGCTTTTTCACGCCGTAGAGCGGGTCGCCCGCGATGGGGTGATTGATATAGGCCATATGCACGCGGATCTGATGCGTCCGTCCGGTTTCCAGACGGCAGCGCAGATGCGTGTACTGTCCGTAGCGTTCGATGACCTCCCAATGCGTCACCGCCGGGCGGCTGTTTTTCTCCGTCACGGCCATGCGCTTGCGGTCGCGCGGATCGCGCCCGATGGGAGCGTCGACCGTGCCGCTGTCCTCGCGGAAGCCGCCGCGCACGATGCACTCATAGGTGCGGCGCAGCGTGTGATCCTTGAGCTGGTCGGAGAGCCTCTGATGCGCAAAGTCGTTCTTCGCGACGATCAGCAGGCCGCTCGTGTCCATGTCGATGCGGTGGACGATGCCGGGCCGCTTTTCCCCGTTGATGCCGGAGAGGCTGTCGCCGCAGTGATGCAGCAGTGCGTTGACGAGCGTCCCGTCCTCGTGCCCGGCCGCCGGATGCACCACCAGCCCCTTGGGCTTGTTCACGACCAGTACGTCCGCGTCCTCATAGACCACGTCCAGCGGAATGTCCTGCGGCCGGAGCTCCGTTTCCTGCACCGCCGGGATGATCACCTCATAGACCGCGCCGGGTGCGGTCTTTTCGTTTTTCTTCACGGGCGCGCCGCCGCAGGTCACAAGCCCCTGCGCAAGCAGCCGCTGCGCGGCCGAGCGCGTCAGTTCCGGCACGGCTTCGGACAGGAACACGTCCAGCCGCTGCCCGGCCGTTTCAGCTCTCAGTTCCATCTTTCTTTTTCTGCCGGTCGAAGAACAGCAGATAGATCACCAGCAGGACGCAGCCCGTCGTGATAAAGCAGTCGGCCACGTTGAACACCGGGAATTCGACAAAATCAAGCTGGATCATGTCCGTCACCCGGCCGAAGCGCAGGCGGTCGATCATGTTGCCGATGCCGCCGCCGGCGATGGCCGCGAGGCAGAGCAGTTCAAACTTCTTCGTCACCCACTTTTTCCAGACGGCGACGACCAGCAGCACCAGAAACGCGGCCATCACGAGGGTGAACAGCCACATCTGGCCGCCCAACATTCCCCACGCGCCGCCGGTATTTTCAATATGTGTGATGCTGAAAATGCCGAGGATGCTCTTGCCCCGCGCGTGCAGGGGAACGTTCTGCACCGTCAGCCATTTGGTCCACTGGTCGAGTCCGACCACCGCCGCCGCAAGGGCGGCCATGATTGCATAAAACATAGCAGTTCCTTTCTCAGGCCCGGAATTTCTGGCTCTGCGCCACGGCGAGCTTGTCGCAGCGGTTGTTTTTCTCGTTCTCCGCGTGACCCTTGACCCAGTGCCACACGACCTCGTGCGTTTTGAGCAGCGGCAGGAGCTTTTCCCAAAGGTCGACATTCAGCGCGGGCTTTTTGTCCGATTTGACCCAGCCCTTCGCCTTCCACGCATAGACCCAGCGCTTCATCACCGCGTCGGCCACGTATTTGGAATCCGTGTACAATTCCACATGGCAGGGCTCTTTGAGCGCGCTCAGCGCCGAGATGACCGCCGTCAGCTCCATGCGGTTGTTTGTGGTCTGCGCCTCGCCGCCGGAGAGCTCCTTCTCCACGCCGTTCCACTCCAGAATGGCGCCCCAGCCGCCGGGGCCGGGGTTGCCGGAGCAGGCGCCATCAGTATAGATCGTGACCGTTCTCATTCGTCCATCTTCAAGACCGCCATGAACGCCTCGGACGGGACGGAGACCGTGCCGAAGGTACGCATACGCTTCTTGCCTTCCTTCTGTTTTTCCAGCAGCTTCTTCTTGCGCGTGATGTCGCCGCCGTAGCACTTGGCCAGCACGTCCTTGCGCAGGGCCTTGATCGTCTCGCGGGCGATGATCTTGCCGCCGACCGCCGCCTGCACGGGGATCTCAAACATCTGGCGCGGGATGTTCTCCTTGAGCTTTTCGCAGATCTTTCTGGCGCGCGCGTAGGCGTTGTCCGCAAAGAGGATGAAGGAGAGCGCGTCGACGATCTCGCCGTTGAGCAGGATGTCCAGCTTCACCAGTCGCGACGGGCGGTAGCCGTCCATCTCGTAGTCCAGCGAGCCGTAGCCGCGCGTGCGGGATTTGAGCGCGTCGAAGAAATCGTAGATGATCTCGTTAAGCGGCATATAATAGCGCAGCTCCACGCGGCCCTCGTCGAGATAGGTCATGTCGCGGTATTCACCGCGGCGCTGCTGGCACAGATCCATGATATTGCCGACATATTCCGGCGGCGTGAGGATGCTCGCCCTGACAAAGGGCTCCTCGCTCGACTGGATCTCCGCCGGGTCGGGGTAGTTCAGCGGCGTGTAGACCTCGATCGTTTCGCCGTTGGTCTTGGTCACGCGGTAGACGACGTTCGGCGCGGTCGTGATGAGGTCGAGATTGTATTCCCGCTCCAGCCGCTCCATGATGATCTCCATGTGCAGCAGCCCCAAAAAGCCGCAGCGGAAGCCGAAGCCCAGCGCGATGGAGCTTTCCTGCGTGTAGGACATGGAGGCGTCGTTGAGCTTGAGTTTTTCCAGTGCGTCGCGCAGGTCGCCGTATTTGCTGCCGTCGGCGGGATAGACGCCGGAGTAGACCATGGGCTGCACGGTCTTGTAGCCCGGCAGCGGCTCGGCGCAGGGGCGCGCCGCCTCGGTGACGGTGTCGCCCACGCGGGTGTCCGCAACGGTTTTGATGGAAGCCGTCAGATAGCCGACCTCGCCCGCGCCCAGCGCGTCGACGGGGATCATCTCGTTCGGGTGCAGGATGCCGACCTCGACGACCTTGTACTCCGCGCCGGTGGCCATCATGCGGATGTCCATGCCCGGACGCAGCACGCCGTTTTTGACGCGCAGATAGACAATGACGCCGCGGTAGGAGTCATACTGGCTGTCGAAGATCAGCGCCTGAAGCGGCGCTTCGCGGTCGCCCTGCGGCGCGGGAATGCCGGCGACGATCGCCTCCAGGACGGCGTGGATGTTGATGCCGTTCTTCGCAGAGATCTCCGGCGCGTCCATCGCGGGAATGCCGATGACATCCTCGATCTCGTGCTTGACCTCCTCCGGGCGGGCCGCAGGCAGGTCGATCTTGTTGATGACCGGCACGACCTCCAGTCCCGCGTCGATGGCGAGGTAGGTGTTGGCAAGGGTCTGGGCTTCGATGCCCTGCGAGGCATCCACGACCAGCACCGCGCCCTCGCAGGCCGCCAGTGAGCGCGAAACCTCGTAGTTGAAGTCCACATGGCCCGGCGTGTCGATCAGGTTCAGGGTATAGGTCTCCCCGTCGTCGGCGGTGTAGTTCAGCTTGACGGCGCGGGCCTTGATGGTGATGCCGCGCTCGCGTTCCAGATCCATGGAGTCAAGGATCTGGTCCTCCATTTCGCGGCGGTCAACGGTGTTGCATTCCTCCAGCAGGCGGTCGGCCAGCGTGGATTTTCCGTGGTCGATGTGCGCAACGATGGAAAAATTGCGCAGCTTGGATAGGTCAGTCATAGTTGCTCCTGCTTTACTTGAAAAATTTGTCGATGGCGGCGCAGAGATCGGTGATCGCCTGCTCGTCGCCCTCCTCCACCGCATCGACGATGCAGTGCCGGATGTGATCCTGTAAGATCACCTTGCCGGTGCTCTCCAGCGCGGCGCGGACGGCGGCAAGCTGAATCAGCACCTCCGAACAGTCCTCGCTCTCGTCCACCATGCGCTTGACCTTCTGCAGATGGCCGATGGCGCGCGCCAGACGGTTGGAAACCAGCTTCTGATTCTCGTGCACGTGCGGGTGCTTGTGCCCATGTGCATGGTCGTGATCGTGTTCGTGCGCAATGCCCAGCTCGTGCAGGCGTTCGTGTTCGTCGTGTTCCATGGCGTTTTCCTCTGTTTGGTATATTCCAGATTACTATACCACATTTTTCACCGCTTGAAAAGAGAAAAAATCCCGTCCTGCGGACGGGATTTTTTAATTTTCTCTGTCAGGAGTCCGGCTTACCTTCCCCGGTGCTGCCAGCCCAGCTCCGCCGATACCGCATAGGCCGCCGCCGCGACCGCCGTGCGCATCTGCACGAAGCGTTCCTCGCTCACCGTCGCCATGCAGATCACGCCGATGGCATAGCTGCAATCGCCGCGGTTGTCGAAGATCGGCGCGGCAACGGATTGCAGGCCCAGCCGGTATTCCTGCCGTTCTTCGGCGTAGCCCGCGCGCTTCAATGCCGGAAGCTCCTGCAAGAGCGCCTGCGCGTCCGTGACCGTCGCATCCGTGTAGGCATACAGCTCCTTGCGGCGCAGCAGCGCCCCGACCTCGCTGGCCGGACGGTTGGCGAGGATGATCTTGCCCTGCGACGTGCAGTGCAGCGGCAGGCGCGTTCCGGCCTCGGAGGCCACGCGGAAATTCGTGTGCGGCTCCTCGCAGTCCACCAGGATCAGTTCATCGCCCGAAAGCCGCGCCAGATACGCCGACTCGCGGAGCTGATCGACAATGCTCTGCAAATGCGGCTTGCAGATCTCCGGCACATTCCATCCCTGACTGACGGCGCTTCCCAGCTCAAACAGGTGATAGCCCAGCCGGTATTTCCCGTCGGTGGCGTTCTGCTCGATCACGGCCGAGTCCAGCATGGAGGCAAGCAGGCCGTGAATGGTGCTCTTCGCCCAGCCGGTCATGCGTTCCAGCTCGCTCAATGAGAGCGGCCGCCGCACCTGCCAGAAGCAGTCCAGCAGCTGGATGGATTTTTCAATGGAATGGACACGTCTGCCCCGCGTTGCCATGAGAATTCCGCCTTTCGTTCGAGGATTGTGAATCTGTGTTCGCCGTATGTACTTTGCAAAAAGCGGGGAACACCCCGTTTCTTGCAGTTATTTCAGGAAAATCCGCTTTCCGCCGCGGTAGGGCTCCACCGTGCCGATGCGCTGCGCCGAGGGCACGGCGTCCTTCAGCTCCGCATACATCGCCTCGGCATCGTCCGGATGCACGGCAATGAGCAGGCCGCCGGAGGTCTGCGGGTCATACAGCGCGTCCTGCACGGCCAGCGGCACCTCGCCCGCGTCCACGAATCCTTCAGCAAAATTGCGGTTGCGATACATCCCTGCGGGCAGGATTCCCATATCGGCAAAGTTCACCGCCCGCGGCAGGAAATCGACCTGCGCAGTGTCGATATGCAGCTCCGTGTCGCTGCCCTGCGCCATTTCCAGCCCATGACCCATCAGGCTGAAGCCCGTCACGTCGGTGCAGGCGTGGACGCGGTACTTGACCATCACATCGCGCGCGCCCTTGTTGAGCGTCGTCATGAGCGCCGTGATGCGCGCGCGCTCCTCCGGCTCCAGCAGCTCCGCCTTGGCCGCCGTCGTCAGGATCCCGATGCCCAGCGGCTTTGTCAGAAAGAGCACATCCTCCGCCTTCGCGCCGGAATTTGTCAGGAGCCTGTCCGGATGGACAAAGCCCGTGACGGCAAGGCCGTACTTCGGCTCGTCGTCCAGAATACTGTGGCCGCCCGTGATGATCGCTCCGGCCTCATAGACCTTGTCGTAGCCGCCGCGCAGCAGGGCGTGGACGGCCTCCTTCGGCAGGCTGTCCGGCACCGCCATGATGTTCAGCGCCAGCTT
>ERZ772820.88-NODE-88-length-93120-cov-18.822597_pt1 | contig 93120 bp, 82 predicted proteins | sample MGYA00511377_ERZ772820 | MGnify/ENA primary metagenome ERZ772820 (study PRJEB29015, sample SAMEA2737684) | human gut metagenome | biome: human gut; feature: human-associated habitat; material: faeces | place: China | collected 2012 ... | reverse complement strand
CGGTGCTGCTGGTAGGCGACATCGACCGGGGCGGCGTGTTCGCCCAGCTCTACGGTACGGTGGCACTGCTGGAGGAGGACGAGCGCCGCCGCATCAAGGGCGTGGTGGTCAACAAATTCCGGGGCGACCGGGCCATTCTGGAGCCGGGACTGAAGACGCTGGAGCAGCTGTGCGGCATCCCGGTGGCGGGGGTCATCCCCTACGCCCATATAGACATCGACGATGAAGACAGCCTGACCGAGCGGTTTGACCGCTCCAAAGAGCGAAAACTCTTGGATATCGCGGTAATCCGTGTGCCGCGCATCTCCAATTTCACGGATTTTGGCCCCTTCGAGCATTACGAAAACGTGTCGCTGCGCTATGTGGATCAGGTGAGCGACCTGCACCAGCCGGACATGATCCTGCTGCCGGGTACCAAGAGCACCATTGCCGACCTGCGGTGGCTGCGGCAGTCCGGTCTGGAGGCGGCCATTTTGAAGGCGGCTGACGCCGGCACGCTGGTTTTCGGCATCTGCGGCGGCTATCAGATGCTGGGGCGCACCGTGTCCGACCCGGAGCAGGTGGAGGCCGCCGGTGTCACGGAGATCAACGGTTTGGGCCTGCTGGAGATGGACACCGAATTCCGGGGTGAAAAGGTGCAGACCCAGACGCAAGGCGTCTTTCACGGTGTGGAGGGAATGCTCTCCGGCCTGAACGGACTCGCCTACGAGGGGTACGAGATCCACATGGGCCGCAGTCAGCAGCAGATGCCCGCCCTCACCGGCAGCAGAAACGTATACGGCAGCTATGTCCACGGCATTTTTGACGCGCCGGGCATCACGGATACGATCCTGAAAGCACTGTGCGCCAGAAAGGGCGTGTCCTTTGACGCACTGGCAACCTTTGACGCCTGCGGCTACAAGGAACGGCAGTACGACCTGCTGGCGGACGTGGTACGCGGCGGACTGGATATGTCCTTTGTCTACCGGGTGCTGCGCCGGGAAGTATAACGAAACAAGTTCCAATGGAAAAAGGGGGAGAGACTTGAGCAGGATATTATGCGTGATTGACGGCATGACGGATCCCCACTTTCAGGTGGAGCGATATGGCCATCTGGCGTCCATGGGTTCGGTGCGGTATGTGGATACCTGCGGCGGCTTCCCACCGGAAACACTGCACTGCGTACTGCGCCTGTTGGGGGTAACGGATCTGCCGGTACATCTCCGAGGCTATGTAGAGGCGCTGGGGGCCGGAATCCCCGTCCGGCCCGATGACCTGCTACTGCGGGGCAGCTGCTACACGCTGGATGGAGAGGGCTGCTGTACCATGCCTTGCTGTGCCCCGGCAAAGGTAGAGGATCCTGCATTTACCTATTACCGGCTGGGCGGCTATCAGGCACTGCTGGTATTTCCCCACATGGCGCATACTGTGAATAACATTGTAACGCAGATTCCTTCCGGCGGGCAGCGGGCACTGTGCCCGCAGGGAAGCTTGGTACTGCGCCATGCCTTTGAAAGACTGCTGACGAAAGAACGATGTATGCTTCTGTGGGGACAGTCTGTTCCGGTAGCACTGCCGCCATTTCCCCAGAAGAGCGCCGTGATCTGCGGCAAGGAGTTGGTAAAGGGGATTGCCCGGCTGCTGCACATGGAGCTTTTCCCGGTAAAGGGGGCTACTGGCGATGTGGATACGGATCTGGACGCCAAGACAGAGGCAGCCCTGCGAGCGGCGGAACGCTACCCCTTTGTGCTGCTGCATATCAACGGGGCGGATGAAGCGGCCCATCGCCACGATTCGGCGGAAAAGGAGACTTTCCTGCGCCGGGTCGATGATAGGGTGCTCTCCCGGCTGTTGGCGTCTGAGCATGAGATTGTGGTGGCCTCCGACCACGGAGCTGATCCAGAAAGCGGAGCCCATCTGGGTGGCCCACAGCCTTTTTTTACCAGCCGTTAAATGGTAATAGTCAAAATATGAAGACTGCATAACGGCGGCAAGGCTTAAAATCAAAACCTCTGGCTTATCCGTAATCTCATTAAGATAAGCAATAATCCAGACCGCCGATAGGGCGGTCTGGATTATTTTTGCAAAAAAATCAAAAAAACACTTGACAATTTGATAAAAATCGGAAGCTTCGCCTTGAGAGGAATTTCAAGGAGACCACGCCGATGAGAAACTACCCGAACACCCTGAAAAGAAAGCTTCTGGATACCATATAAGAAACGTCACACAAAGAACGGCAAAAGAGCATAGAGAAAACGCAAGCCGTTCACGGGTGGTTGTCCACCTATGAACGGCTTGTAAATTCTCAAAAATTTTTTAGTCCCTACTTGACACAAGAAGATATGTCCCGTCTGGGCCGTGACTATCTGCAAGTGGGCTACTACACGGATAGCTATTTTCCAGACCACAGCATCCGTTTTATCGCCATCAACGACTGTGTGGATAGCGACGAGGGAGAAAATGAGCTGGCACCCTTCCGCAATGTCATGAATGAAATGTACGCCCGTGACATCAGCCGCAAGGTCAGAAGCTCCCACCGTCTGCGGGGCAACGCCGGAGAACCTCTGGCTCAGCCGCCCTATGGGTACAAGAAATCCCCGGAGAATAAAAAATGGTGGATCATCGACCCGGAAGCGGCGGCTGTGGTGCGGGACATTTTCGCCATGGCAATGGAGGGCAAGGGAAACGAAACCATTGCCGGTATCCTACAGGCGAGAAAAGTCTTGATTCCCATGGCCTATTGGCGGGAGAAGGGGCTTCCCAGAGGCGGCAAGGTGTCCCAGCCTGATCCCTACAAATGGTGCAAGTCCACCGTTGAAAAGATTCTGCGGCAGCAGGAGTATTGTGGGGATATTGTGAATTTCAAAACCTATTCCAAGTCCTTCAAGAATAAGGTCCGCATTCCGAATCCGGAGGAAAACTGGGCCGTGTTCAAGAATGTCCATGAGCCGATTATCGAGCGGGAGGTCTGGGAGCAGGTGCAGCAGCATATGCAGAGGATGCCTGCCCACATGCAGATGTGGCTGCCGCCGCCGGCCTTCGGCGACGGCAGTCCGCCGGTGCCAGTGGCGGGGATCTCCGCCGCCTCAGTGTGATCGCAGGCCTCACAGGTGCGGGCCTTCTCTCCGGCCTACCTGAACGTCGTTTTTTTTGCGATGACCCAGTCGCCGAAGGTGTAGGATTCCTTGGCAGCAACGACATCGCTGCAGCACGACCATTTCTGCTCGTGACTGGTGCCGGGGATCGTCCGTTCCTTTGTGCCGGTGTGGTTTGCGGCATCCTTTTGCCATATTTGCCGCCGCGGTCCTTACAGTTCGCCTGCTCCACACAAGTTGTGGTGCCGCCGGAGCAGTTGACCGTCTCCTTGCGGGTGTGAGTGCCGTCGCCGTTGGACACCCACTTGCTCCAGTCGTGGCCGAGTGCCTTGGTTCAAAGACCGCTTCCTCAGATATATCTTTGGGACTCAAGCCACAGGTAACGCAGGACTCGCAGTAAGATAAATATAGACACCATCAGGCGAAATGGAATCCTTTGCCGCTGAGAGACTTGAAGACGCAGTCCACGCCCTTGAATGGTAATTGAACGTACAGCTTTCAAAGCTTTTCGTGCGCACATTCTTCTGCCTCAAATGCTGCTTACTTTCTTACGCCTCTCGACTTGGACTCCGCCCGCTTGACGACGCCATTGCGGACATGCGTTTCCTCAAAACTCTTGAAGAAAACAAATAATCCGAACCCATCTCCCACTGGGAAGACCTGGTTCGGATTATATTGGTTTGGTGCGAGAGAGGGGACTCGAACCCCCACGGCGTAACCACACGCACCTCAAACGTGCTTGTCTACCATTCCAACACTCTCGCAAACTTGCCTGAATATTATAACCTTGACTGCGGGATTTGTCAATAGTTTTTCCGCAAAACCCTTGCAACTTTGCGCCCGCTCTGCTACACTATATTATAAAAAGGAGGGATGGGCGTATGGTGCGCTTTTTTGCGGACGGCGAGGAACTGCGAGCCGATACCGTCGTGCTGACCGGGGAGAATGCCCAGCACGCGAAGGTGCTGCGGCTGAAGGCCGGGGAGACGGTTCTGGTCTGCGACGGGCAGGGGACGGAGTACCTTTGCGAAGTGATGGACGCCGGGGAAATGAAGCTGAATGTGCTTAAGCGGCGGGAATCCACGTCGGAAGCGGCGGTGCGGGTCAGTGTGTACATGGCCTTTCCCAAGGCGGACAAGCTGGAGCATGTGATCCAGAAGGCCACCGAGTTGGGGGCTTACGAGATCGTAGCGTTCCCTTCCGCCCGGTGCGTGTCCAGACCCGATGAAAAAAGCCTCAAAAAGAAGCTGGAACGCTGGCAGAAAATCGCGGCGTCTGCGGCAGAGCAGTCCGGGCGGGGGAGGATTCCCCAGGTGCTGGTGCTGGACAGCTTCCACGCCGCGCTGACCCGGGCATCCAAAGCCGACAAGGCGCTGATGTTCTACGAAAACGAGCAGGCTGTGACGCTGAAAATGGCGCTTGACGGCGAATATCAGACCGTCAGCCTGCTCACCGGCCCGGAGGGAGGGCTGGAAGAAAAGGAAGTCCGGCAGGCACGGGAGGCCGGATTACAGGTCTGCACGCTGGGAAAACGGATTCTGCGATGCGAAACAGCGCCGCTGTGCGCTCTGTCTGCGGTCATGTACGACGCGGGCGAATTCTAAAATAAAACAATGCCGGGGAACGGTTCAACCGTTCCCCGGCAGAATTTATTTCTTGACGGCGGCATCTGCCGACTGCTTGAGAATAGACACGTCGCCGCTCATGGCGTCCACGTCGATCTTGCAGTGTCCGTCGCCGCAGACGTAGCTCTTGTTTTTCTTTACGGTGGGAAAATCGGAGGAAAAATCGCTGCTCATGGCGTCCAGACTGACGTTAAAGCCCGCGTCCTCGGGGAGAGTAAGGGCCAGATCGCCGGACATGGAGTCCATCTTCACCCGGTCGGGAACGTTTTCCAGCACGCCGGTAAAGCTGGCGGAGGCGGCATCAAAGTCCAGCTCGCTCAGGCTTCCGGTAAATGTGACGTCTCCGGAGGCAGTGTCCACGTCCAGACTGCTGATCGTGCAGTTTTCAAATTTGGCGGTGCCGCTGGCGGAGTCGATCTCCACCTCCCGGATGATCATGTCGCGGACGGTCAGATCGGTGGAAGCGGTATCGAGTTCCAGAGAATCACAGACCCAGCCTCGGGGAACGGTGACGGTCAGATCTTTGCTGCCGTCGCCAAAGTGAAGGCCGAAGCCGACGACATTGCTGTCCTTGCAGAACTGGATGGTGAGTTTGTCGTCGGATTGCTTCCAGACCATTTTGTACTGATCGGTGGCAGCGCCGGACTCGCTGAAGGTGATTTCCTGCACGTCACCCGGCTCGACGGTGACGGAACCGGAAATCCATTCGATGTTGATTTCCCGGACGGTGTCCACGCTCGCGGAACCCGTCGAACCGGTGCGGTTGACCGTGTCCTGGGCGACGCACTCGGCGGGGATCCAGCCGGTATCCGGGGAGGTGATGTAAGCCCAGTTTTCCTCGTTGAATACCTCCGAGCGGCCGATGACGACCGCGTCGCCTGCGGCCAGCGTGTCTTTGACCTTGGATTGGCTGTTGGGCATTTCGTGGATGTCGGTTTCCGACGTCACGAGGACGGACTTGCTTTTCTCCAGAGAATCATGGTATATAACGTCGGTGTTGTCGCGGAACACGGTGAAGAGGTTGTTGGCCAGTCCGGCAATGAGGACTGCCAGCAGCACCAGAATCACAACGCTCCAGATGACGATGCGAACGATTGCATTGCTTTTCATCTTATTTACCCTCCTTCAGGTCAAGAATGGCTTTGACCAGCCCCTGCACGGCGGCGGTGATGGGGAAGATAACCCATGTGATGTACCATGCGCCCGTGAGGAAGCTGACAATGAAATAGATCGCAAGGCCAATTGCCCAGATCAGACCGCTGACGCTCTTGGCAAGCGCCGACTGGGGAGTACCCGGCTCGACGTCTGCATTTTCGGTTTCCTTCTTAGCGCCAAGAATGATGAGCACCGTGGCGACGGCCACGAGGGTCAGCGTCCCGCACAGACCCGGAATTCCCATGTTCCACATACCGCTCAGAACGAACAGCGGGATGGGGCAGAGGATGTACAGCCCAATCGCAATGGCGCGGAGAAGCTTCTTTGCGGGGGTGTCATGCCCCTCCTGCTTGGCTTCCGGGGCGGGCAGGGGAGCGGTGCCGGGCGCTCTGCCCAGAATTTCATTGATGTCGCCGATGCCCATGATGGCAAGGCGGTAGGCGGCCTCCGGCGTTTTTCCGGCGGCGATCAGATCGTCGTAGCGGTCTAAGGTGTTTTGCAGGATCTCCTGCCGGGTATCGTCGCAATCCGCGGCTCCCGCGAACAGGAGCTGCACGTACTGAATCAGTTGCTCTCTCATAATTTCTCCTCCACTTCCAGAAGTTTATCCATAATTTCTTTTGTTTCCTGCCATTCTCTCAGCAGACGGTGGCAGGCTTCCCGTCCTGCGGATGTGATGGTGTAGTAGCGCCGCCGTGCGCCCGCGCCGCTGTCACCCCAGTATGAAGCGATGTAGCCCAGCTCCTCCAGCCGCTTGAACGCCGTGTAAAGGGTCGCTTCCTTCAGCTCAAAGCGGTTATTGGACAGGGTGGCAATGACCTTGTTGATTTCGTAGCCGTAGCTGTCGCCGCGAAGCAGCCGCGCCAGAATGATGGCGTCGGTATGCCCCCGTATCAAATCACCGGCAATAGACATAGGCATCCCTCCTTACGCGAGCAGTATAACACAAAGTACCTCATCTGTCAAGGTACTTCATATAAAATAAATACAGGAATCTGAAAAGGAAACACATTGGGCGCAGAAAAGGCTCCGCGACTGCGCGCGGAGCTTTGAAAGAGGTCTATTTATGATACTTGCTTCCCGCCTGAATGGCTTCCGCCCGGTAGAGCTGTTCCAGAACCATGACCCGCGCCAGATGGTGGGGAAAGGTCATCGCCCCCATGGAAAGACGGAAATCCGCCCTCTGCTTGACCCGGGGAGACATACCGAAGGAGGAGCCGATTAAGAAACAGGCGCTGGATTTGCCGGAATTTTTTACGTCCCGGAGCTTGTCCGCGAAGGCTTCGCTGGACAGTTCCTTCCCTTCGGGGGTGAGGACGCAGAACCAGGAACCCTTGGGAATTTTGGAGAAGATCAGCTCGGCTTCCTTTTCCAGCCCCGCCTCGATCTCGCCGGGGGAGGGATTTTCGGGAAGCCGTGCTTCCGGCAGCTCGAGAAGCGTAAAGGCGCAGTACCCGCCCAGCCGCTTTTTGTATTCCTCGGCGGCGGAAATGTAGAATTTTTCCTTGAGCTTGCCCATGGTGATCAGGGTGATGCTGAACATGGCAAATCTCCCTTCGTTTTTCCTATAGTCTATCATTTCCAGACGGGAAATGCAACATAATTGCCGCCGATGGGCAGACAATAGCCATGGAGGTGAGAACATGGCGAAAAAAGAGAAAATCGTGACCGACCCCTTTGGCAGCTACACGGGGCTGGTCAGGCACCCGGAGGAAAAGCCGGTGCAGGACGCGGACGATCTATAGGACGAAGGCAGCGGCGGGGAAACCCGCCGCTTAGACTGTCAAAAAGGCGGTTGGCCTTTTTTGACAGAAGGGGTGCGGTCTGTAAGGTATTTTGCGCTATTATAACGTATAACGTCCGTTCCGGGGAAATCATTTTTTACAAAAAAGGGCTGCCTGCAAAGGCAGCCCTGAGAAGTGTGGGTTTGGTTTATCGCCGAATCAGCAGCACCGTCAGGTCGTTGACATTGGTGCCGGTGGGGCCGGTAAAGATCAGGCCGTCGGCCTTTGCCAGCGCGTGGTAGGCGTCGTTGTCCTTCAGAACACGGTCAATGTCCACACCGGCTTCCCGCAGTGTCCCGGCTGTTTCTCCGGTGACGATACCACCTGCCGCGTCAGTGGGGCCGTCGGTGCCGTCGGAGCCGAGGGAGAACAGGGCCGTGCCCGCAAGACCGTCCAGAAGCTTCGCCCCTGCCAGCGCGATTTCCTGATTTCGTCCGCCCTTGCCGGTTCCCGTCAGATGCACCACGGTCTCACCGCCCGCGATAAAGGCGAGGGACCGGGCCGAATCCTGATGGTATTGGGCGACGGCTCCCAGAAACGCGCCGGCCTCCCGGGCCTCACAGGCCAGTGATGCCGTCAGAACAACGGGGGTATAGCCCAGCGTCTGGCAGGTTTCGGACGCCGCGGTGCACAGCTGCCGGACGGAGCCGGTGATGCGGGTGGTCACATTGTCCAGCTGCTTCGGGGTTTCCCTGTCCAGCAGCTCCAGAGCAGCTGCCGAAAGCTTCAGCCCGTACTTTTTTACAACGGCCCGGGCCTGGTCGGCGGTGGAACTGTCCGGATAGGCGGGGCCGGATGCGATCATGTCCAGCGGGTCTCCCAGAATGTCCGACAGAACCACAGAATACACCCGGGCGGGGGCTGCGTGCTGGGCAAATTTGCCGCCCTTTACGGCGGACAGCCGTTTGCGCAGGGTGTTGATCTCCACAATGTCCGCGCCGCAGGCCAGCAGCTGCCGGGTGATGTCATCCATTTCCTCCGGCGGGATCAGGGGCTTTTCAAACAGCGCCGAGCCGCCGCCGGACAGCAGAAACAGGACTGTATCCGTTTCCTTCAATCCGGCCGTCATGGTCAGGGCCGCTTCCGTGGCGTTGTAGGAGTCCGCGTCGGGCACCGGATGCCCGGCTTCCCGGATCGTCAGATTGCCGATGGAGCCCATGGCGTGGCCGTGTTTGGTGATGACGATGCCGTCGTCGATCCTTTCCCCAAGGATCCGGTACGCGGCGGCGGCCATCTGCCACGCGGCCTTGCCCGCGGCCACAAGGATGAGTCTGCCCGAAGCGTCGGGCATCTCCGCCAGCGCCTTCTCCACGGCGGTATCCGGCAGCGCCGCGTGCAGTGCCGCATCCATTATTTTCCGGGCGTCCTCCCGGATTTTCTGGTCTTCCATATGCATGGTTCATGCTCCTTTAATGGGTCGTAATTCAAATTTTCAGTCCGAAGGGACAAAACCGGCGGCGCGGCCTCTAATGCCGCATGGCCGGAGCTTCTGATTTCCTCAGAAAAAGAAAAGTGCCGGGCCGCCGCAGCGGCGGCCCGGCTTGGGATGTATGATCAGATGAACAGAGAGATCACGAACAGCAGAATAATGATGGTGATACCCATGACCGCGGTCATACCGGTCTGGCACTTGTAGGCCTCTTCGGTCTTCATGTCGGAGAACTGAGACACGACCCAGAAGTAGGAGTCGTTGGCATGGGAGGCAACCATGGAGCCGGCGCCGATGGCCATAACGACCAGAACCTTTGCCAGCGGGGAGGTATAGCCCATGGTCTCCATCAGAGGCGCCATCATACCGGCGGTGGTGATCATCGCGACAGTGGAAGCGCCCATGGCCAGCTTCAGGATGCAGGCAATGATGAAGGGGATCAGAATGCCGATGCCGGTGCTGACAAGACCGCCGACGGAATCAGCGATGGGCAGGAGCTTCAGGATGGCGCCGAAGGAGCCGCCTGCACCGGTGATGGCGAGGATGGCAGCGCTGTCCGTAACGCCCTGAGTGACCCACTCCAGAGTATGGGATTTTTCCTGCGCGGGGATCAGCGTTATGGCAAGGAACACACCCAGCAGCAGAGCCACAACGGGATTGCCGATGAAGGTGATGAAGGTGTACAGGAAGCCGGTGCCGAAGGGGCTGCCAGGGAAGGCGGCCACGGAGGACAGGGCGATCAGCACGATGGGCAGCAGAATGGGGGAGAAGCTGTGCAGAGTACCGGGCAGCTTGCCGTACTTTTCCTTCAGCTCATCCAGCGTATACTCGGAGTTGGCGGGGATGTCGATCTTGCTGGCTACCAGCTTGGCATACAGGACGGCAACCACAACGGCGGGAATGGAGATCACCAGACCGACAAGAATGGTCAGGCCCAGATCCGCGTTCAGCGTACCGGCCATGGCGATGGGGCCGGGGGTGGGAGGAACCAGACAGTGGGTGGCGTACAGACCGCCGGAAAGCGCGGTGCCCATAACGGCCAGAGAGACGTTGGACTGTGCAGCCAGAGCACGGCTGATGGGGGACAGGACCACGAAGCCGGAATCACAGAATACGGGAATACCGGTCACATAGCCCATGGCGCCCATGGCGACCACGCTATTTTTCTTGCCGACCAGTTTCAGGATGGCGTTTGCCATGGTCAGCGCGGCACCGGTCTTCTCCAGAATGGTGCCGATGATGGTACCGCAGAGAATCACGATGCCGATGCTCGTCATAATGTCGCCGAAGCCGCTCTTGACGCTGCTTACGACCTTGGCGGGGGTCAGCTCAGACTCCGGATACACGGTGCCCCAGATCAGACCGACCAGAAGCGCAATGACCGTCATGACGATGAAAGGATGGATCTTCCATTTTGAAATGGCGATGACCATCAGCCCGACTGACGCTATGATGAGTGCGAACAGGAAAAAGGTTTGCATGAATGTATCCTCCTTTTAGACATTTTTCCAATGCCCTTATTTTAAGGCCCGAGGGCCTTGTTTACCAAGATAGTATTCAAGGATCAGCCGCACAGTGAACTCCTGCTGGAATTCGCCGCTGTCGTCCACACCGAGGGTGCTCCAGAGCTTGTGCAGCCGGTAGAGCAGGGTGTTCTTGTGGACGTACAGCTGGGCAGCGGCCCGGGTGACGCTCTTTTCGCAGGCATAGTAGCATTGCGCCGTGTACAGCAGGGATTTCTGTTCCGCGGGGGAGAAATTCCGGCCCAGCCGGGCCAGCATTTCCTCTGCGAAATCCTGATTCTCCACCGCCGTGCAGCGAAGCATGTACCGCAGCCGGGTATCCGGATCGCTCAGAAGGTTGCGGCCGCTGTCCGTGAAGGAGTCCAGCAGAAGCACCTGCTGATAGGCCCGCTGGATTTCCCATGGAGCCTGAACCGGAAGACTCAGGTTCAGCCGAAGGGCGGTCTGGACGTCTTCCGCTTTGCGGCCCGGTCTGTCGGAAAGAAGCAGGATGAGACGCCCGTCGATGAGACTCCACAGATCTTCCGTCCCCGAAAGCGTTCCGGCGCTTTCCCAGCGGTGGAATTCCGCCTCCGCCTGCTGCGCCGTGAGGTTTTTCCCATCATTGTCCGCCAGCAGAGCCACCCGGACGGGGTAGCGCAGGGTAAGGTTCCGGGACTTGATCAGGGTCTCTGCCTCCGCGATGCTCTTTGCGCTGCCCTCCAGAAGCTTGGAAAGCAGAATGCTTTTCAGCGCGCCCTGCGCGTACTGGGGACGTATCAGCGCTTCCAGCTGATAATATTTTTCGGTGTAGACCTCCACCAGATGGGCAAGATAACGGATCTCGGACGGTTCCCCGTAGATACCCACCACGCCGATGATATTTCCGCCTACCCACAGCGGCATGTTGTAGCCCTCCCGGGCGCCGCTGTACTCTTGAATCTGATCCGGGCGGATGCTGACGGGCTTGCCGCTGACAGCGGCGTCTCGGGCACCCTTGTGGAAGGTGCCGATCCGCTCCGGCTGGGTGGAGGCGATGATGATACCATCCGGATTCATGATATTGATGATCCGCCCGTCCAGCAGCCCGGAGGTGGCGCTGACCAGATCTTCCGCCAATTCTTCCAGCAGCATAGGCCGTTACTCCAGGAAAATGCTGTCTCCGCAGGCCAGATGGCACACCCGGACGCCGGATACGTCTCTGGCCAATGCTTCGGCGGCGTCGCCGGAACAGTGACTCAGGCCCAGTGTCTCCATCCCCATCTCCCGCAGCACGTTCACGGTGTTCAGGATCCGATCTTTTCCGGCTTCCACCAGATGGGTGCCGCCGAACACGGCAGCCACGGGCTTATTCAGCACCGAAAAGACGTGCCGCACCATATTCAGAATGCCGGGGTGAGAGCAGCCGACAAAGAGGTACAGCTTTCCGCCCCGCTCCAGCACCAGACATTGTTCGTCTGGAAAATCATCCCGTCGGAAGCCGTCTTCCGTCAGACAGACGAACCGCTCCGGGATCGTCTCAAAGGGCGTCACCCGGGGGAAGCCCGAGACCAGATATACGCCGAAGTCCAGTTCCAAAACGCCGTCGGTCACATGGGCGGTGATCCCGTGATCTTGCAGAAAGTCCTCGCCGAACCCGGCGGAGAGATCAGTGTAGCGCAGGCCGTCGAAGGCGAACTTCTTCCGGAAGAAGCCGGGGCCTATATAAAGATGCCGGGAGCCAAGACCCGCCTCAATGAGATCCCGGTATCCGGCGGCGTGGTCGTAGTGACTGTGACTCAGAACCACGGCGTCCAGCTCCTTCAGGCTCAGCCCCAGTCTGTGGGCGTTGGCCATAGGAACCGCCGAGGCACCGCAGTCGAACAGCAGCCGCAGCTCCGGCATTTCCACAAGGTAAGAAAGTCCGTGCTCCGCAGTCAGCGCTTTGTGCTCCGAAGCGTGGTCATCCATCAGTGCTGTGACCCGTACCATATCAGCCCTCCATTCGGTCATAATTCATACATATTTATTGATGGTCTTGCATAAATTTGATTGCTGTTTTCTTGATTTATTGTCATTATACACCATATTGCCGAAAAAGGAAATAGGGATTATTTGTGACTCATCCTGAAATCCGCGTCAGGAATCGACACCTTATTGTGCTGGGTCTGCATTTTCACCGGCCGCCGTTGCTTTTTCCTGCCGGGGCTGTTATAATACCATCACTGTGCATCTGTAACAGAAAACAGCTTGGATCACAGAGACTTGGACAGCAATTTGACGGTGGAGCGCCGGAGAAAACAGGAGGAATGGATATGTATCGAGGATTTCGTCGAAGCCGGATCGTCATGGGCGTGACGCTGGCTCTTACCGTGGCTCTGACGGTTTTTGTGTGGATGCGAAACCGGGGGCGGGCGGTGTACATTCCTGTTCTTGCCTCCGTACTGCTGCTGGGCATCGGCTGCACGGCCGCACGGCTGCTGGGGAACATCACCGCTTCCGTCGCCTGTACCGGAATGCTGGGCATTCTGCACATGGATCTGAACCCGGAGGCGTTTCTGGAGCAGTTCCTGCCCGTGGCCCGGCGGATCCCCGGGGAGAGCCGGGACGGTATGGTCTGCCGGTTTTATCTTTCCGACAGCTATTTCGCGGCGGGCCGCTATGCTGAGGCAAAGTCTGTGCTGGGGGAGCTTCCCGCCCGCTTCTATACGGATGCCCCCGTGGCGGGGGTGTGGTATGCCGACCTTGCTCGGGCGGAGCTGGCGCTGGGAGAGAATGCTGACGAGGCGATGGAGGGGCTGCGGGGAATTATCGCTCTCAGCGGCGGAAAAGCGGCGCTTCGGAAAAATCTTCAGGAGAGCTTGTCCCTTTTGGAAGCCCGCCGGGACGCCGCCGCCGGACAGCCCGTTGACCGGGAGCAGCTGGAGGAACAGCTGAACCGGGCGGGCTACAAGCTCCGGAGTCTGGAACTTCTGCAGGTCCTCGCCATGGATGCCCGGAACCGGGGCGACAAGGCAAAGTGCGGGGCATGGCTCGCCCGGATGCGGCAGGAAAGCGGCAAAACCGCCTTCCGGAAATGGGCGGCGGAGTGGAACGCTTAAGAACTGACATTCCGGGAAGTTCCTTCAGAAATGATAAAAATACTCTCTGACAGTGTGAACAGCACCGGTAAAGCCGGACAATAGAAAAAACACCCCCTTATGTAGTGATAAACCTACATAAGGGGGTGTTTGGTTCACGGCAAAGCCCCGATTTCTTTGCCGGTTTGCCAACTTATGAAATGGGAATGTAGTCAAAGGTGTGGACTCGTTTCCCGTCGGCGCCAATCTCAGAACTCTTGTCGTAGGCCAGAGAATCCAGCGCAGAGACATCCAGAATTCCGTCGAAGGTTTCGTATGTAACTTCGCAGATGCGTTCTGCTTCCCATCTTGCATAGTTCTCCTGAGTGGGAACAACCCGAACCGCACTGCCGTCTTTCATGCAGATTTGATAAAGGCCGGGGGAAAGCATCTCCAGCTGCTTCCAACCGTCCCAGTCGTGATCCGACTGATAGACCGCACGGATGGTTTTCTGACCGACTTCCGCTTCCAATAGGGTCAGGCCGCTGTCGCCGATTTCCATATTGGGGGTGATGGTGACGGAGTTTTCACTGCTGTCCGTGCCGGTCAGCGTCCAGTGCAGATCCCAGCTGCCGGATACCAGCGGCTCCTCCATGATGCCGCCCTTTTCGGCTCCGGTGCCAATGCCGTTAAAGTGAATGGAAAATTCCTTGCCCAAATAGCTTTCGCCGTTATCCTGGAATCGGATATTCATCTGATACTCCAGACTTCCGTCATCGGCCACCCATTGGTAAATGGCGGACTGGTACTTATCATTTCCAAATTCGACGGGCTGGCCGTTGGAGGCGTAGACCCATTCCCCGGCTTCATTGCGGGTGGTGCCGTCATAGAACCAGCCGGTCATGGAACTGTAGAATTCCGTGGAGCCGTCGATTGTTACGTCGTCACGGTCCCAGAAAAGTTCGGGATTCCGACCCTCCGGCAGGGTAAAGCCCTCGACCCGGAAGAACAGATCGGCGCCGTAACTATCCACAATGGACTGCACCGCCGTAATAGTAATGCCCTGATCGGTGGCGCTGAGCACCTCGCCGGGAGTGGTTTCCTTCTGTTTGTCCTCCAGCATCACGGACAGGCCGCTTTTCTCGGCCTGCTCTTTGACCTGCTGGGGCGGATTGTAGGCCGTCTGGGCGCTTCTCGACCAGCGGGTGAACACCGCCGCGCCGGTAAGTGCTCCCACCACCAGCGTGGCCGCCAGAGCCAGCAGCAGAAGCTTTTTCCCGCTCCGGCGCTGGCGCGGGGCTTCGGCGGACATGAGAAGCGCCACCATGCGCTCCTTATCGTCTCCGGAAAAGTGAATGGCGTCCATGGAACGCCGCAGTTCCGATTTTACATTGTGGGTCATACGACTTGGCTCCTTTCCTCTGTCAGCAGCGCGCGCAGCTTCCGCCGCCCGCGGGACAGGTACTGGGTGATGTTGGCTTCCGACTTGCCCATCACCTGGGCGATCTCCTTTGCGGAGTATTCTTCATAATAAAACAGGTACAGGGATATCCGGTACTGCTCCGGCAGCCGCTTCAGCGCGTCTAAAACTTCCGTGTCCGGCACCGGCGGCGCGGCTACCGCCGCAGCTTCGTCCAGCGCCACGGTGCGCCGGAAATGGGCGCTTTTCAGATAGTCCTTGCAGGCGTTGATGGTGGTTCGGATGATCCATGCTTTTTCGTGGTCGATGCTGTCAAATGTACAATCGTTGGTGAGATATTTCAGAAAGACAGTCTGGCAGATATCCTCTGCGTCGCAGGTCTGTTTTAAGTAGCTATAGCTGATACGCAGGATCGTGTCCGCATAAAGGTCTACCAGCCGTCTGGCGTGAAATTCATCCATCAATGTCACCGTCCTTATGTGTGCTTTCGCTTATTGAGGCCTCTGACCATAATACGAATTGGCGGCGGGAATCCTGACAGCATTATATCACAAAAATGCGGAATGCCCAATAATTTGGCATTCCGCATTTCCCCACTATTGATGCTGATACTTCCGTTTTGTGGCCATCCCGCCGCGGATGTGGCGCTCCCGTTTGTTTTCGTCCAGAATTTCCCGAACCTGAAGGTACAGCGCATAATTGTACTGCTTCAGCCGTTGGGTCAGGTCTTTATGCACCGTGGATTTGGAAATGCCGAGGTGCCGGGCTGCGGCCCGGACGGTGGCACCGGTTTCGATCACGTACACAGCCGCTTCACAGGCTCGCTTCTCAATGGTGTCTGTCATATGCTACCCCTCCGATGCTGTGTGCTACGCATCATCCATATGCGCCCAAAAGAATAAATATGCCGCTCCGGCAAAGCTTTCGCCGGACATTTACTGGACATTTATAAATTTTTGCGGTATACTAAGCAAAAAGGGGGTATTGAAAATGCAGATAGACAAAAAGCTGCTGCGCAGGCTGTTTCTTCTGGCGGCGGGGTGTCTCGTTTTTGCGTGGATTCTGCTGGATACGGAGCAGGCGAGCAGCGCGGCGAAGTCGCTGTGGAATCTGATATCGCCGTTTGTGGCGGGCGCGGTCATCGCCTTCGTGTTCAACGTGCCCATGCGCGCCATTGAGCGGCAGCTGGACGGCATTCACAAGCAGGGACTGCGAAGGGTATTGTCCATTGTGCTGACCATCGCGGCGCTGGCGCTGGTCATCATGTTCGTGGTGGAGATGCTGGCGCCCCAGATTCAGGTAACAGTGGCCGCCCTGACGGAGCGCATCCCTACCTTTATTGAGCAGACGTCGGCAAAGCTGATGCAGCTGATGGACGACAATCCGGACATGAAGGCCTGGATCATGGACATTGCCAATCTGGAAAGTCTGGAATGGACGAAAATATTGAAGGATTCCATGGGCTTTCTGGGCAACCAGATGTCCACGGTGATGGGCAGCGCGGTGAATGTGATCGGCAGCGTGACCAGCGGCATCGTGAATCTGGTGGTCAGCATCGCCTTTGCCATTTACTGTCTGGCGCGGAAGGAAATTCTGGCGCGGCAGGGGCGGAGAATCCTCTATTCCCTGATTCCGGAGAAAACCGGCGATGAGATTATCCGGATTCTGCGGCTGACCAACAGCACCTTCTCCAACTTCATTTCCGGGCAGTGCCTGGAAGCCTGCATTCTGGGCGGCCTGTTCGCCGTGACCATGGCGATTTTCCGGATGCCCTACATTCCGCTGGTCAGCGTCATCATCGCGGTGACGGCGCTGGTGCCGGTGGTGGGCGCGTTCGTAGGCTGCGTGCTGGGTGCGTTCTTCATTCTGGTGGACAACCCCTTGCAGGCGCTGACTTTCGTGGCAATGTTCCTGATTTTGCAGCAGCTGGAAAACAACCTGATCTACCCCAGAGTAGTGGGCACCTCCATCGGCCTGCCCGGTATGTGGGTGCTGGTGGCGGTCACCATCGGCGGCGAGCTGATGGGCGTGTTCGGTATGCTGCTGATGATCCCGCTGGCGTCGGTGCTGTACACGCTGGCGCGGGAGTTTACGGACAAGCGCCTTGCCCAGCGGAACATCCCGGAGGAAAAGTTACAGGATCATCCGCCGGAGCTGCAATCCCGGTTCAAGCAGAATCGGGAACGGAAAAAACGCCGCCGTTTGCAAAAAATGAAGGAGCAGTTTCTGAAAAACCAGAAGGAAAAGGAAGACAAGGATTCCCAATAAAAAATTCGGGAGGGGCAAAGCCCCTCCCGAAAACTATTTTACTTGATGACCCGGACTTTCAGAACGCCGTCGATCTGCTTCAGATGCTCTACAACATCCGCAGAGGGGTGGCGGTCAAGATCCAGCATGGTGTAGGCGTATTCACCCCGGCTCTTGTTCATCAGACCGTCAATGTTGATGTTTTCGCCTGCAATGGCGGCGGTGAACCGACCCAGAGAGTTGGGGATGTTCCGGTGCAGCAGGGTGATGCGCCCCTCGGCGCGGCAGATGCCCATGTCGCAGTTGGGATAGTTGACGGAATTTCTGATGTTGCCGTTTTCTAAGTAGTCCATCAGCTCCTGCACGGCCATTTTGGCGCAGTTGTCCTCGGATTCCTCCGTGGAAGCGCCCAGATGGGGGATGGCAATGCAGCCGGGCATATTGGCGGTTTTCCCGTTGGGGAAATCGGTGACGTACCGGGCGACCTTGCCGGAGGCCAGGGCAGCCGCCATGGCGTCGTCGTCCACCAGCAGGTCACGGGCGAAGTTCAGGACAATGACACCGTCCTTCATCTTGGCGATGGCCTCGGCGTTTATCATGCCCCGGGTGTCGTCCAGCAGGGGAGTATGGAGGGAAATGATGTCGCACTTGGAATAGATTTCATCCCGGTCGTTGACACGGACGATGTGGCTGTCCAAGTGCCACGCCGCCTCAATGGAGATGAAGGGGTCGCAGCCGTAGACGGTCATGCCTAAGTTCCTTGCGGCGTTGGCCAGAGGGCCGCCCACTGCGCCAAGGCCGATGACGCCCAGATTCTTGTGGCGGATCTCATGACCGGCGAATTTGGACTTGCCCTTCTCCACCAGTTTGGCGATGTCGGGATCGTCTTTGATGGTCTGCACCCAGTTGATGCCGCCCACCACGTCCCGGCTGCTCAGAAGCATACCGCACAGCGCCAGCTCCATCACGGAATTGGCGTTGGCGCCGGGGGTGTTGAACACCACGACGCCAGCTTCGGCGCAGTCGGACAGGGGAATGTTGTTGACGCCGGCACCGGCGCGGGCGACGGCCAGAAGGCTTTCCGGCAGAGCCACATTGTGCATGTCGGCAGAGCGCACCAGAACGCCGTCGGCCTGATTCCGGTCGTCCGTGATGGCGTAATTGTCCGTCAGAAGGGCGGTGCCCTTGGGGGAAATCTTATTTAAGCAGTGAATGTGATACATATTCTTCCTCTTTTCAGCGATTTTCCTTCTCAAAGCGTTCCATGAACTGCACCAGCTTGACGACACCTTCCATGGGCATGGCGTTGTAGATGCTGGCGCGCATACCGCCGACGGTGCGGTGGCCTTTCAGGCTGACGAAGCCCGCGGCTTCCGCTGCCTTGACAAATTTTGCGTCCAGCTCCGCATCCCCGGTGACAAAGGGGACGTTCATGAGGGAACGGTCTTTTTTCACCACGGTGCCGTGAAAGAGCTGGCTGGCGTCCAGAAAATCGTAAAGGACTTTGGCCTTTGCCACGTTGCGCTCCCGGATGGCTTCCAGACCGCCCATGGACAGCAGCCACTGGAACACCTTGCCGCAGATGTAAATGCCGTAAGCGGGGGGCGTGTTGTACATGGAGCCGTTGTCTACGTGGGTCTTGTAGCGGAGCATGGTAGGGGTTCCGGGCAGCACGTCCTCGGTAATCAGGTCTTCCCGGATGACGGCAATGACCACACCGGCGGGGCCGATGTTCTTCTGCACGCCACCGTAGAGCATTCCGTATTTGGTCACGTCCACCGGCTCGGACAGGAAGCAGGAGGAAACGTCGGAGACCAGCGGCTTGCCCTTGGTGTTGGGCAGCTGCCAGAATTTGGTGCCGTAAATGGTGTTGTTTTCACAGATGTAAACATAGTCCGCGTTCTCGTCAATGGGCAGGTCGGAGCAGTCGGGGATATAGGAAAAGGTCTTGTCGGCGGAGGAGGCCACTGCGTTGGCGGTGCCGTACATTTTGGCCTCCTGCCATGCCTTTTTCGCCCACTGGCCGGTGATGATGTAGTCGGCGACTTTTGTTTTCATCAAGTTCATCGGCACCATGGCGAACTGCTGGCTTGCGCCGCCCTGCATGAACAGGACTTTGTAATTGTCGGGGATTCCCATGAGGGCGCGCAGATCAGCCTCCGCCTGATCGATGATGGCCTGATAGGTCTTGGAGCGGTGGCTCATTTCCATGACGGACATGCCGGTTCCCCGGTAGTCCAGCATTTCGGCGGCGGCTTCCTGCAAAACGCTTTCCGGCAGGACCGCGGGGCCTGCGGAAAAATTATAGACTCTGGACATTATTTCTTCCTCCCTTAATTACCGGCTTACTTGTTCAGCAGCCGCTCGATGAGCCTGTAGCCGTTCGGCTCATAATTGCCGGTGGCTCCCGCTTCGGCTTCGGTGTATTTCCGGATGGACTTGCGCTGACGAGTGCTGTCGTACAGCACGTAGGGTACCGGGTCGCCAGTGTGGGTGCGCAGGCGGATGGGGGTGGGATGGTCGGGGAGCACCAGCATCCGGAAATCCTCCCCCGCGTCCTCCATGGCCTTCTTCACCGGGGCAATGAGTCGGCGGTCGAGATACTCGATGGACTGGATTTTCTCTTTCAGCAGTCCCTGATGACCCATTTCGTCCGGGGCTTCCACGTGGACGTAGACGAAATCGCAGCCGTCCTTGGTCAGGGCGTCGATGGCGGCCTGCGCCTTGCCCTCAAAATTCGTGTCGATGGAGCCGGTAGCACCCGGAACCTGATAGACCTTCATTCCTGCGCCCACGGCAATGCCCTTGAGCAGGTCTACGGCGGACACCATAGCGCCCTTCAGGCCGGTTTTCTCAGTAAAGTTTTGCAGGGAGGGCTTTGTTCCCGCGCCCCAGAACCAGAGGGAATTGGCCTTGTTTTTGCCTTTGGCCGCCCGCTCCAGATTCAGGGGGTGAGTGTTCAGAATGTCAAAGCTCTTTTCCATCATGGAGCGCAGCTTGGTTTCCTGAGGAAGATAGGGGCCGATGACGTGGGTCAGATGGTCATGAGGCGGCTCCAGCTGGGGCATGGTGCCATTTTTCCAGATGGTGATGTGGCGGTAGCTGGTGCCGGTGTAGTACTGAAATTCGTCGCTGTTGAAGGCTTCCCGAATGGCGTCCATCAAAATGTCCGCGTCGGCGGTGGAGATTTCGCCGGAGCTGTGGTCAAGAATGGTTTTTTCAGCGTAGGGTTCTTCCTCGGTCAGGGTTACGATGTTGCAGCGCAGAACGATGTCCGTCGGCTCCATGGCGACGCCGACACTCAGTGCTTCCAGAGGAGATCGTCCGGAGTAACAGACGGCGGGATCGTAGCCCAGAACGGACAGGTTGGCCACGTCGCTGCCGGGAGCCATCCCGGCGGGGACGTTCTGCACCATTCCCATTTCGCCTTTTGACGCCAGTTCATCCATTACGGGCGTTTCCGCGCAGGCAAGGGGTGTTTTTCCGCCCAGTGCGTCGAGGGGTTCGTCGGCCATCCCGTCCCCCAGAATCACAATGTATTTCATAACCTCTCTCCTTTTATACAGCGTCCATGTTGTGGAGACAAATGTATATTATTTCTATGATACCATTGATCCCTTAAGAATACAATATGAAATAATGCCAGAAAATGTGAGGAAATTTTGAAGATTGGTGGACAAATTGTCACAGTGTGCAAATCGGGGGAAGTCGTTTTTTATTGAGGATGAACAAATATATGTGATAAAATATGCAAAATCCGAGCCTGAAACAGGCTCGGATGTGGGGAAAAGGGTCAGTTCAGATTCAGTTTTTTGTCCACAAGGAAGTACATCAGGAAATACCCGGCGACCGCAATGATGAGATTGACGATTGCCAGAAGTCCCAGCAGGCTGTCGGGGCTTTCTGCCAGCTTTACCATGCTGACGCCGGTAAAGGTAAGATCGACGAGGTGCAGGATGTAATAGAAGGCGACGGCGGCGAGAATCTTGTGCTTTTTGGCAACGAGGGAGCCGATGGTCACGGCAAGCATAATGAGAATCAGCTCGTTGGAAAAAGCGACGATTGCGTTCACAAGGAGAAGCCCGAAGGCCTGAAGCACATCCGCCTGGGTGAACCGCGCCCAGAGTTCCGGCAACTCCTGCCACAGAACGTGGATGCCCTCCCGAAGAACTTCAAAATCCGGCACGACGCACAGTCCCATCAGAACCAGGCCAATGACACTGACGGCGGCCACTGCAATCAGGTTGACGGCGCAGGTGACGAAGCTGGACAGCAGAACCTGATGGGTGGTAACGGGCAGGGTGAAGGTCAGATAGCCTTCATCGGTGAAGCGGCTGCGGTAAAAGCGGACGATCTGCACGATCAGCGCCGCCGCGCCGCAGACGACGAAGAACAGCACGGCCGCGGTAATGGCCAGCGTACACAAAACCTCCAGCCACTGCTTCGGGGCGCTTGCGCCCTCCAGATACCGGATGGCGACGCCGCCCAGCAGCCCGGCGCCCACCAGACTCAGGCACAGAATGCCCAGCACGTTCCAGGTGGAACGGAATTCCATTTTCAGCAATTTGGCAAACATTTGAATACCTCCCGGAACAGTTCATCCAGCGACTTGCCGGTCTCCTCCCGCACGGCGTCCACGTTTCCGCCCTGTAAAATGCGGCCTTGGTACAGGAACAGATACTCGTCCAGTACCCGCTCCACGTCGGCAATCAGGTGGGTGGAGATCAGCACCGTGGCGCTGGGGTCGTAGTTTGTGATAATGGTGTTGAGGATGTAATCCCGTGCGGCGGGATCGACGCCGCCGATGGGTTCATCCAGCAGGTACAGCTTTGCCCGGCGGGACATCACCAGAACCAGCTGAACCTTTTCCTGATTGCCCTTGGACAACGCCTTGAATTTGGCGCTCAGGGAGATGTTCAGCGCGGAGAGCATTTCCTCTGCCCGCGCCCGGTCAAAGTCCACGTAAAAATCCTGAAAGAAATCCAGCTGCTGCTCCACCCGAACCTGACGGCTGAAATAGGGGCGGTCAGGGAGATAGGAGACCACGGCCTTGGTGGCCGTCCCGATTTTATTGCCGCAAATGGTGATCTCGCCCGCCGTGGGGGTCAGCAGACCTGCGGCCAGCTTGATAAAGGTGGTCTTTCCGCTGCCGTTGGGGCCAAGAAGACCGACGATCTTTCCCTGAGGCAGGGTCAGATCCAGATTGTCCAGAGCCAGCGTGCTGTGATAGCGCATGGTAAGGCCGCTGGCGGTCAGAACAGTTTGTTCCATGTTATTCCTCCTTCTTCGTTTCCAGACCCAGCAAAAGCTGAGCCGCCTGTGTTGGCGTTACGCCGAACGTCATAAATTTCTCGGCACATTCCCGGGCGAGTTCCTCCAGCGTCTGCTCCCGCATGGCGACGAGAACGGCTTCGTCCTGCGTGACGCTGCGGCCGCTGGTGCCGCCGCTGACGAGAAGACCTTCCCGCTCCAGCTCCGTCAGGGCGCGCTGCATGGTGTTGGGGTTTACCTGCGCCTGAGCGGCCAGATCCCGGACGGAGGGGACTTTTCCTCCCGGGGGCAGCTCGCCTTTCAGGATCGCACCGCGGATCGCTGCCATGATCTGCTGATATACCGGACGGTCACCGGCAAATTTCCAGTTCATAGACACCTCCTGATTTGTACTACTGTATTAGTGCATTAATACAATAACACAGCGCCGGGGAATTGTCAAGCCCATTTTTCCAGAAAAATGAAAAAATGGCTCCCCGGCCAATGGGCGGGGAGCATCAGACAGTTAACAGGCACAGCGGGATAAGGAACTGCACCCCTTGCCTATCCCTATGGGAGAGGTGGCTGAGCGAAGCGAAGACGGAGAGGGAAATAGTATCAGTCACCTGCGGTGACAGCTCTCCCGGAGGGAGAGCCAAGGGGGTGTGCGCGTTTTGGATTGAAAAATGGAGCGTATCTGTGCCGATACGCCCCATTCATTCTTTTACGAACGCCTATCAAAAGCCGGGAAGCCGATGCTGCATTATTCTGCTCTTTTCAGATACCTTCGGAACACGATCAAGAAAGCGGCCAGCTGGACAATGAAGGTGATGACCCATGAGATAAGATAGGAAAGATACAGGCACTGTGGCGTGTGGTATTGGGGAATCTGGAAAATGGTGTAGATCCAGACGATGCGCAAGCCGCACACGCCGAGAATGGAGATCATCATGGGAACGAAGGACGCACCGATGCCCCGAAGCGCGCCGGTGGTCACGTCCATCATGCCGAATGTGAAATAGGGCAGGCAGATGAAGGCCAGACGGGTCATGCCATAGGAGATGGCTTCCGGGGAGTCGGTGATGTAAATGGAGAGCAGCGAGGGGCCGAACACGTAGACCAGCGACCCAAGCACCAGTCCCACCACCGTAACGCACCCCAGACAGATCCACAGGGTCTGCCGCACCCGGCGGTACTGCTTCGCGCCGGCGTTCTGCCCGACAAAATTGACGGCGGACTGGTGGAACGCATTGAGACAGACATAGACGAAGCCCTCAAGGTTGCTTGCCGCCGCGTTGCCGGACATGAAAACATCACCGAAGGAGTTTACCGACGACTGGATCAGCACGTTGGAAATGGCGAACAGGGCGCTCTGGATGCCCGCAGGCAGTCCGATGCGGAGAATTTTCGCCAGCTGGGGCTTGTAAAAGCGCAGCTTGTTAAGGTATAGCTTGCAGGCGTCGGTTCTGCGCATCAGAGCGATGACCACCAGCACGGCGGAAACCGCCTGAGAAATGATGGTAGCCAGCGCCACACCGGCCACATTCATCTGGAACTGGATGACGAAAACCAGATTCAAAATCACGTTCAGGACGCCCGCGAACAGCAGGAAGACCAACGGGCTTTTGGTATCACCGGCGGCGCGGAGAATGGAGGCACAGAAATTGTACACCATGTTAAAGGTGACGCCGCAGAAGATGATCCGCATGTAAACGGTGGAGAGGGGCAGTACGGTATCAGGTGTCCCCATCATGATAAGAAACGTCTCGGAGTAGGTAAGGCCGGCGACCGTCAGGATCGCGCCGCTTAAGATGGCGGTGGGCAGCGCGGTATGCACAGTGCGGTGAACGACCTGATTTTCCCGGCCGCCAAGGCCGTGGGCGACGGCCACGCCCGCGCCTACGGACAGGCCAATGAAGAAATTGACCAGCAGACCGGTAATGGAACCGGTAGCGCCCACCGCGGCGACGGACACGCTGCCGCAGAACTGCCCCACCACCACGAGGTCCGCCGCGTTGAAAAGCAGCTGTAAAACGCTGGTCAGAATAATGGGAATGGTAAACCGGGTGATATTCGGAAACAGAGGCCCTTCCAGCATGTTTCTGTTCGTCTGGTTCAAATGAGCACCTTCTTTCTATTAGCAGAGATATTATAACGGCTTTTTGGAAAAGTGCAAGACGAGAAATTGAAATCTGCCGAAAATCGACGGTTATTGGTGCTCACAGGATTCCTGATTGAAGGCGAGGGGATCGAAGGTGATGATGGTGTGGTAGGTCTTGCCCTCCCGGGCGCGAAGCGCTTCCTCAAGCTTATTCTGAATTTCCGACTTCGTAAATTTCGTGTCCTGAGGCACGGCAATGTCAAAAATGAGGTTGGTATGTCCGCCGCCGGGCACCATGCGGAAATCGTGGGTTTTCAGCCGGGCGTCCATTTCGCTGAGCAAGTCGTCCACGAGAATGTGAAGCCGGGTCAGCTCCGGGTCGTCCGTTACCACGGGGTCGTAGTGAATGACCAGATGGATGTTGTGGCTTTTCAGGCACTCCCGCTCCATGTCGTCGATCAGCTCGTGGCACTGCATGGGGTCTTCCTTGCAGTCCATTTCCACGTGGATGGTGGCAAAGCGCTGGCCGGGGCCGTAATCGTGAACCATCAGGTCGTGATATCCCAGAACCTTGGGCTGGGCGCTGATGTAGTCCACGATACGCGATTGAAGTTCGGGGGAGGCAGCTTCGCCAAGCAGGGGACTGATGGTCTCCTTCGCCAGCTTGGCACCGCTGTAGAGAATGAACAGCGACACGGCCAGACCCACGAAGCCGTCAATGGACAGCCCGGAAACGGCCTCGATGACGGCGGCCAGCAGGACGGCGGCGGTGGTGATGATGTCGTTGCGGCTGTCCTCGGAGGTTGCGAGCAAAGTGGTGGAGTTGATTTTCCTGCCCAGCGTCCGGTTGAACAGGCACAGCCACAGCTTGACGGCGATGGACAGCACCAGCACCGCCGCCAGCGGGGCGGAAAACACCACCGGCACCGGGGAGAGAATTTTCCCCGCGGAGGTCTTTGCCAGCTCGAAGCCGATAATGACGATCATGGCGGAGACCACCAGACCGGACAGGTATTCAAACCGGGCGTGGCCGTAGGGGTGTTCCGCGTCGGCGGGCTGCTCCGCCAGCTTGAAGCCAACCAGCGTCACAATGGAGCTGGCCGCGTCGGACAGGTTGTTCATGGCGTCAGCAGTGATGGAAACGGAGCCGGACAGGGTGCCGATAATGACTTTCCCGAGGAAAAGGAAGAAATTGCAGAGAATGCCCACGATCCCGGACAGAGTACCCACGGCGGCGCGCACTTTGGGGTCGCTGGTCTGGTCGGCGTTTTTAACAAAGAGACGCAGCAAAAAATGTGCCATAACCCGGCCTCCTATAGAAAGTCCGTATATTTTACCATAGATTCCGGAAAAAAGAAAGGGCATTTTTCTTATAGGGCAGTACATTAGGCAGTATAGCGCAATTTCGTCTGTGAGACTCAGCTGCCTTTTACCCCGCTTCTTCAGCCAGAAAACGAGACATTTGTTCAGGGATTTATCAAATTAAATTTTGGGAGATTCAATTTTTCGACAAAACCAAATTCAAAACTTATCTTTCATATCCTTTTTAAATCTTAAAAGACACAGCATATAATTCAGGGCACACCCAAGTTCCTCGAACTCCATGGTTATGCCGCTTCCTCTTTCTCCGGTACTTAAAACTTTATATTTTTCTCCCGGGTTTTTAATCAAAAAAACCGAATCTGCTTGACTGGTATTCTCAGGATATATTTCAACATTTGCGGCGTCATACAATTTTTCCCGCCTAAGGCAATTATCGAATTGTTTCTTAGTAATTTTGCCATTTATGTTATATCCATATTTTTCTAAGAAACCATAACAATAATATTCTTTTGCATTCATTTATATCCTCCCTATAAAGCTGACAGCATTTGACTTTTCGGTAAAATAAGTTGGTGTCCCCATGTGCCTTCGTTCACAGGGGAGCACCAACTCAAGCTGCTAGACAGGACCTGTCAGCTTGCTTTTTGAGGTATCGGTATCGTCTATTATTGTTTCTATGCCAATCTGGCTGCATTTGGTACTTTTTCCGCGCGGTGTTGCCTTACTTCACAAGCACCATATCCCGATTGATGGACGCCAGATTCTCCGCGCCGCACATGGCCATGGTGTCGCTCAGCTCCGCGCCGATCTTCTCAATGTAAAGCTTCACGCCTTCCTCGGCACCGCCGTAGACCATGGGGACGAAGGGGCGACAGATGAGCACCGCGTCGGCGCCCAACGCCAGCGCCTTGAAGACGTCAACGCCGCTGCGGATGCCGCCGTCCACGAAGATCTTTACGCCGCTGCCCTTCATGGCGTCCACGATGTCCGCCAGAACTTCGGCAGTGGCGGCGCATTGATCCAGAACGCGGCCGCCATGGTTGCTGACCACGATGGCGGAAGCCCCGGCCTCTTTGGCTTTCAGCGCGCCTGCCACGGTCATGATGCCCTTGACGATGAAGGGCTTTCCGACCATTCCGGCGATCTCGGCCAGCTGCTCCACGGTCTTGCTGCCCGCCGGGGGATTCATGTTTTTCAGGAAGGGCAGACCCGCCGCGTCAATGTCCATAGCCACGGCGAAGCAGCCGGATTCCCGGCAATAGCCCAGCTTTTCCTGAATGGTCTCCAGGTTCCAGGGCTTCACCGTGGGGATGGCGGTGCCGCCGGAGGCGGCGATGGCCTTGCAGGCGACCTTCATGACCTCGCCGTTCAGACCGTCGCCGGTGAAGGCGGCAATGCCATTGTCGGCACAGGCTTTTACGAGAATGTTGTTGTAAGCCATGTCGTCATATTTGTCGCTGTAGTGGACGGTGACGGCGCCCACGGGGCCTGCGAAGAAGGGATAGCGGAAGGTTTTGCCGAACAGATTCAGAGAGGTATCCGGCGTCACACAGGGGTGAATGGTGTTCATGTTAACGCGGATGTCCTGCCACTTTTCATAGTTGCGGATGGCGGTGTCGCCAACGCCCTTGGCACCGGGGCCGGGAATGTGGTTGCCGCAGGCTTTGCCGTTGCAGACGGGGCAGGCCTTGCAGTTTTTGCTGAGAACCGCACGTGCGTTTTCAAGAACTTCCTGATAAGTCATGATGGTTTCCTCCCTGTTTTAGATTTTGAGATCAGTGAAAGGGGTCGAGATCAATATGCTCATCGATGCGGCACAGGAACTGCGCCAGCAGCTCGATACAGTTTTCGATGTCGTCCATGTGGCACACCTCGCAGGGGCAGTGCATGTACCGCAGGGGCAGGGACAGCAGCGCTGTGACCACGCCGGTGCCGGTGACATGGAGGTTGTCCGCGTCGGTGTAGGTTCTGCCCATGTAGGACTCGATTTGGTAGGGGATGTTATGCTCCTTTGCCACGGCTTTCATTAGGTCGTTGACCTTCCGGCTGCCGATGGAGCTGTTGCACAGTACGCCGCCGCAGCCCAGCTTCACCTCGCCGGACTGCTTGGCGTCCACGCCGGGATAATCGGAGGCAAAAGTGACGTCGGTGACGATGGCAACGTCGGGACGGATGGCAGAGCCGACCCAGTGGGAACCCCGGCCGGTGGTTTCTTCGCCCACGGTGGTGGCGGCGTAAACGCCTACAGAGCAGCCCATGGCCTTTGCCCGTTTCAGGGCTTCCAGAATGATGTAGGCGCAGCCCCGGTCGTCAATGCCCCGGGCGGAGAGGAAGCCGTTGATCATTTCCTGATGGTAGGTGTTCATGTGGACGGGGTCGCCCTCCTGCACGTATTTCCGGGCGTCAGCGGCGTCCTTCGCGCCGATGTCGATGTACAGCTCGTCCGCTTTCAGGTCGGCCTTGTCCATGTCCTTGCTGCGGACGACCGCGCCGTAGACGGTCTGGGCATAGCCGTGGACGGCCACCTGATGGCCGGGATAAACGCCGGGGAAAATGCCGCCGGACTTGGACACACGAAGCAGGCCGTCGGGCTGAATGTGGGTGACGATCAGACCGATTTCGTCAATGTGGGCGGCCAGCATCACCTTGAAGGGGGCGTCGGGGTTCAGCACGCAGACGACGTTGCCGGTGTAATCTGTGATGATCTTATCGCAATGGGGGGTCATCTCGGCGATGACCTTCTTTTGCAGCGGAATTTCGTGGCCGGAAACGGACATGCTGTCAAGCAGGGTGTAAAGGAATTCTTTGCTCATCTGTCTTTCTCCTTTTTTCTTTTACTATAGCACAAAAAATGCAATTTGCAAGGCAAAAGCACGGCTTTCGAGCCGTGCTTTTGGAATTAACCGTCGCTGAGAACGAAGTGGCAGAAGCGCAGAACCTCGTACCAGTCGTCGGAGTCGAAGCAGACGAATTTGTCATCTTTCAGGGTCGCACCGGGGTAGAAGCTCTTGGAGTAGGCCACATGGTGCTTGACGAAATCGATCTCCATGTGGAAATGCTCCGGCATGGGGACGACGCACTGCGCCGCCTTGGCGACCGCTTCCTTCGCTGCCGCTTCGATGCGCTCCACCGCCTCGTCGGGGTGCAGGGAGGTGACGCTGCCGCCCCGACCCTTGTTCACGGGTACGGTGGTGATGGCGGGGATCAGGGTTTTGGCAAAGTCGCACAGCGCCTTGTCGCCGGTGAGCAGCGCCACGGGGACGCCGTAATATCCGGCGGTGTAGGCGTTGATGAGAAATTCACTGCACAGCGTGCCGTTGAGGAAAACATGGTTGTTCCGACCGTTCATGGTGTGGCTCAGGGGATTGCCGGGGCAGCCTGCCCAGGCGTGGTAGCCGGTGAAGAACACGGCGTCGAATTTCTCCTGATTCAGACCGCTCATCATGCTCAGGGGGTCGCCAGACCAGCTGCGGTTCATGCGAATGCCCCGGGGAAGTCCGGCAGGGTCGATGTTCCGGGCGGAGTCGTGGGCATCCTTCACCAGAACCTCCGCCGCACCGGCGGAAAGTGCGCCCTGACAGGCGGCGGCGACCTCACGGGTCATCTGCTTCTGGGCGGGGCTGTAGTCAAAGGGGGTGGTGCGCTCCGTCTCCGGCCACGAGACGATGCCGCAGGTGCCTTCCATGTCTGCACTTAAAAATACTTTCATTTATTTTCTCTCGCTTTCCTTATTAAATCAAAAGTAGGAGCCAACCTGAGTGATGGCGGCTTTCAGGTCTGCCCGGTAGTCGGGGTCGCCGGGGTTCAGGGAGTTGAGGGCGAAGCCGTTGTCCCCGCTGCGGCCAGTGCTGTGGCAGTAGCGGCCGTGACCTAAGTACATGGCGACATGGCCGGGGAAGAACAGCAGATCGCCGGGTTTCACATTTTCCAGAGAAATTTCGTGAATGGGAAAGTCCTCCATGATATGGGCGTCCCGGTAAATGAGAATGCCGCAGAGCATATAGGCCGTGGACACCAGACCGGAGCAGTCAATGCCCATGGGGGACTTGCCGCCCCAGCGGTAATGGGTGCCCTGATAGAGCATGGCGGCGTCCACCAGCGCCTGACGAAGGGTTTCCTCGTCCTGAGACAGGGGCGCGGTATAGTACTCTCCGAGGATGCTTTCCGGGACGAAGCCCGTTCGGCCATCCGCCAGACGCACCTGCTGCCAGCCCTTTTCCGGCTGACCCACCGGTGAGAGAATGCCGCCCCGGGGAAGGGTTGCCATGATCCACCCCTGAACCTTGGGGGCGGAAAGCACGTCGCAGAAGTTCTTATTGCGGACAATTTTCTTGGGCAACGCCGCCCAAGCGTCAGCGGCTTCGTCGCCGACGATCAGATCATCGGCACAGACGATACCCTCATAGCGGTAATGGGTGCGGACGCGGTACCAGCCGGGGGCGGGCTCTTCCAGAATGTCCACCACCATGCCGTACAGCGCTTCGTCTTCCAGCGTGCTTTCCCGGGTGGGGGCGGCCAGCAGGGCGCAGATGGGGACGTTTACAATGGCTTTCATTTATTTCTCTCCCTTCATAACGTCGTAGATCATCCGGGACAGCTGCCCGATGAGCCGGTTTTGCTGGGGTTGACCGTCCAGCGCGGGGCCGTCCCATGTAAAAATGCCAAGATAATAGGGGCGGTCGTCCGTCAGGAAAATGCCCACGTCGTGGTTCAGGTGATCCAGCCCGCCGGGCTTGTGCAGCACGGTCACGGCGTCAGGGATGTATCGCTGGAGCGCATCGGTGCTGCGGCAGCGGGAAAGAAAGTCGAAGGCGACCTCCCGCAGGGGCTTATTCAGGATTTCCCCATGGTACAGCCGGGAAAATACCCGGTACAGGTCGGCAGGGGAGGTATAGTTGTTCCGCCCCTCGGCGATGGCCTGAAAGTCCAGCATTTTCCGCTGGAGAGAGGTCTGGGTCAGGCCGATTGCCCGGCAATACTGATTGACGTGGTCGTAGCCCAGCAGGGAAATGACGGTGTTGGTGGCGGTGTTGTCGCTGGAAACGATCATCCAGTACAGCATTTCCCAGAGAGAAGCGCCGTCCTGCCGGTAGCCGGGTTCGAAAACCTCGGTGTCGCTGCAAAAATCCCCCGGGGCGATGGCAAGGGGCTGGTCAAGAGACAGCTTCCCGTCCATCACGTCCTGAAGAGCGCAGCACAGAATGGATACCTTGATGGTGGAGGCGGAGACCACCCGGGTATTCTCCCGAATGGCGGCAATGGGGGTGCCGGTGGTCAAGTCCACGCAGTATAACGCGGTTTTGGCGGGAAACGCATCCATGACGGCATTCAGCCGGGAAGCAAGATCGTTCATGGTCACGCCTCCAATGTGATGCTGCCCGCGTCCGCGTCCAGACGGCACTTGCGGCCCATGGGCAGCGCCAGGGTGGTGGCGCAGTGGCCGCAGGCCAAATCCATGACGGCGGGCTTTCCGGCGGGGACGATGAGCTGGGTGAAGATCTCGTCCAGCGTCAGGGTGCGCTCCGGCATTTCCGGCACGCAGTCCGTCCACGCGCCCAGAATGATGCCGGCGCAGTCCCGGAATTTCCCGGCATTGCGCAGCTGGGTGAGCATACTGTCCAGACGATAGGTCTTTTCCCCAATGTCCTCCAGAAACAGGATTTTGCCCTTGGTATCGACCTCCCAAGGCGTGCCGAGAGACGCCGCCAGCAGGGACAGATTGCCGCCGCAGAGAACGCCTTCCGCCTTACCCGGAACCAACGTGCGGATGCTCTGGCCTTCCGGATTGGAAAGTGCGCCGTTCAGACCGCCGAACAGGGCCTTTTTCAGATAGTCGAGTGTGTATGTATCCGGGTGCGGCTCGGTAGATGGCATGGTGCAGTGGAAGGTGGCGAGACCGCAGACCTGATTCAGAAACAGGTGCAGGGCGGTGACGTCGGAATAGCCGCCGAACCACTTGGGGTTCTTCCAGATAGCGTCCGCGTCCAGCAGGGGGAGAATGCGGTGGCCGCCGTAGCCGCCGCGGATGCACCACACGCCGTCAATGGTTTTGTCGGCAAAGGCGCGGTTGATGTCCTCCGCCCGCTGGGCGTCCGTTGCGGCCAGATAGCCGTCCCGGTTGGCAAAATAGCAGGAGGGGTACAGCACCGGCTCCATGCCCAGCCGACGGACGAGGTCAAGAGCGCCGGGCAGTTTTTCCTCCGGCACGGCGGAGGCGGGGGCGACCAGCGCCACTCTGGCGCCGGGGAAAAGGGGCTTGGGATCGATCATGGCAGGCACCTCGAAAAGAAATATGGCGCAAGCAGAACACGGGTACGTGCTCTGCTTGCAGAATGTCAAAACTGTTTGCGGTATTCTTCCAGCTCAGACTCACTTGCCAGAACAAAGTGGCCGGGGACGATCTCGCACCAGTCCGGCTGGTTCGTCTCGCTGTAGTGATGGCAGCTGGGGTCGTAGACGATGAGTTTTTTCTGCCGCTCCGCAATGGGGTCGGGCTGGGGGATGGCGGACAGCAGCGCGCGGGTGTAGGGGTGCAGGGGATGGGCGAACAGCTCCTCGCTCTGCGCCAGCTCCACGATCTTGCCCTTGTGAATGACGGCGATGCGGTCGCAGATAAAGCGAACCACCGACAGGTCGTGGGCGATGAACAGATAGGTCAGATTCCGCTCCTTCTGCAGCTTGGACAGCAGGTTCAGAACCTGCGCCCGGATGGAAACGTCCAGCGCGGAGATCGGCTCGTCGGCAATGATGAAGTCCGGTTCCATGATCAGCGCCCGGGCAATGCCGATTCGCTGACGCTGGCCGCCGGAGAACTCATGGGGGAAGCGGCTGGCAAATTCCGGCAGCAGACCCACGTCGGACAGGGCGCTTGCCACCTTGGCCTGACGCTCGCTTTCGGACAGATGGTGTCCGCCAGCGTAAAGTCCTTCGCTGACAATATAATCCACCTTTGCCCGTTCGTTCAGTGAGGACATGGGGTCCTGAAAGATCATCTGGATACGCTGTGTGACCTCCCGGTCAAGAGCCTTGGAGATGCGCCCGTTGATCTGCTTGCCGTCAAAGAGAATTTTGCCGCCGGCAGTGGGGTGAATGCGGATGATGGCGCGGCCGATGGTGGTCTTTCCGGAGCCGGATTCACCAACCAGACCGAAGGTCTCGCCCTGATAAATATGGAAGGATACGTTATCCACCGCGGTAAAGGCGTGCCGCCGGGAGCCAAACCGGACGACAAGATCCTGAACCTCGATCAGCTTCTTTCTGTCTTCAGCCAACGCGGTTCACTCCCTTCTCCCGCAGGATGCGGACGTGCTCCGGCGGCTCCACCTTGGGAGCGCGGGGGTCCATCAGCCATGTGCGGGCATAGTGGGTAGGCGTGACCTCGAAGAAGGGAGGACGCTCTACAAAGTCGATTTTCAGTGCCTTGGGGTTTCGGGGGGCAAAGGCGTCGCCCTTGACCTCGTGGAACAGATTGGGCGGCGTACCCTGAATGGAGTACAGCGGCTCGTCCTTGGTTCCCAGCTGGGGAAGGCTGGACAGCAGCGCCCAAGTGTAGGGATGGCGGGGGTCGTAGAACACCTCGTCGCAGGTGCCAAGCTCCACGATATCGCCCGCGTACATGACGGCGATGCGGTCGGCCACGTTGGCCACCACGCCCAGGTCGTGGGTGATGTAGATGGTGGTGAGGTCATACTTTTTCTGCATGGCCTTGATCAGCTCCAGAATCTGCGCCTGAATGGTCACGTCCAGAGCGGTGGTCGGCTCGTCGCAGATGAGGATTTTCGGCCGGCAGGCGACGGCGATGGCGATGACCACCCGCTGGCGCATACCGCCGGAAAATTCGTGGGGATACTGCTTGTAGCGCCGCTCGGGGTCGTCAATGCCCACGTCGCTCAGCACTTCCAGCACGGCCTTGTAGGCATCCTTGCCTTTCAGACCCTGATGCAGCTCCACGGCCTCCTGAATCTGCTTGCCGATGGTTTTCAGGGGGTTCAGGGAGGTCATGGGGTCCTGAAACACCATGGCGATCTCCTTGCCCCGGATCTTCAGCCAGTCCTTGTCGGTCTGGAATTTGGTTAAGTCCATGCCGTTATAGAGGATGGAGCCGCCGTCGATGTAGCCGTTGGCGTCCAGAAGGCCCATGGCGCATTTGACGAATACGGACTTACCGGAGCCGGATTCGCCCACGATGGCAAGGCTTTCGCCCTGATATACGTCCAGCGAAATGCCCCGGATGGCGTGGAGGATCTGGCCGCGGAGGGTGAATTTCACGTTCAGATCTTTGACGGAGAGAACAACTTTTTTATCTTCCATTGTGATCTCTCCTTATCTGACGTGATTCTTGGGGTCGGCGGCGTCGGCGAAGGCGTTGCCGATGATGTAGAAGGAAACGGTGATGACCACCAGCACGGCCACGGGGAAGAACAGCTGGTAGCGCAGGGACGCCACGGTCATCAGCGACCGTCCGGTCTGAATCAGATTGCCCAGAGACGGCGTGTCCACGGGAAGGCCGATGCCGATGTAGGTGACGAACACCTCATTGCCGATGGCGGAGGGAATGGCAAGCGCCATGCGCATGGTGATGACGGACACCATATAGGGCAGCAGGTTCTTGACGATGATACGCCCGGTGGAAATGCCCAGACACCGGGAGGCCAGATTGTAGTCCCGGTCGCGGATAATGATGATCTGGTTGCGGATGAACCGCGCCATACCCAGCCAGCCCGTTAAGGACAGAGCAAACACGATGGTGGAAACGCCGGGCTTTAAGATGTAGGAAATGAGAATCAGCAGCAGCGTCTGGGGAATGTTGTCCAGGACGTTATACAGCTCGGTAAAGAAGAAATCCAGCTTGCGGACATAGCCCCACAGCACGCCCACCAGGATGCCCACCACGGCCTCCACCAGAGCCACGGAGAAGCCGATGAACAGGGACGTGCGGGTACCTGCCCAGATACGCGCCCAGAGATCCTGACCGATAGAGTTTGTTCCGAACCAGAATTCTTTGCTGGGGGGAATATTGTTCAGAGGCAGACCCCACTGGTCGTTGTGAATGAGAATGGGATCCTTCTGACCGGGGAGGTAGGGCTGGATAAAGGTGAACAGCAGCACCGCAACCATGACGAACAGGAAAAATACGGCGATTTTGTTCTGGAAAAACGCACGGAGGGTGGATTTCCAGTAGGAATAATCGGAATAGCCGCCCCGCTCCGCGTCCTCGGCGTTGAATTCGGCAAAGGAGAAGGCCTCCTCGTCGCTCATGTTCGGCGCGACATCCTCCTGAAGCTGCCGGGAGAGCTTGTCGCCCAGCGTGTCGGTGGCCTTGTCGCGCAGGGTGTGAAATCCAAGACGTTTCATCAGCGGGAACCCTCCTTCTTGGCAAAGCTGATCCGGGGATCGACGATTCCCATGAGAATGTCGCCGAAAAGCAGACCCAGAATGGAAATTACTGCGTAAATCAGCACCAGCGCCTGTACCAAGGTATTATCCTGACGCTTGATGGCCGTGACCAGCAGGCCGCCCATGCCGGGGACGGAGTACAGGGATTCCACATAGAGTGAACCCATCAGGGTAAACAGAATGGAGTTGGGGATGTACTGTACCAGCGGCACAAAGGCATTGCGGAACACGTGCCGGAAGGAGATTTTGCCGTTTGGCACGCCCTTCGCCCGGGCCAGACGGATATAGTCCTTGTTGGACTCGTCCACCATGTACCGCCGCAGCCACATGGCATAATAGGCGATGTTGCCGATGGACAGGGAGATGACAGGCAGAATATAGCTCTTGGGATTGGCGGCGTCAAACAGCATGGGAAGCCCCAGCACGTCCTTGCCGACATAGGTCTGGGAACCGAGGAACTGGATCAGAATGTGATACACCGCCGAGGGCATGGCCTGCACCAGCACGATGAACACCGTGCCCAGCCGGTCGCCGATCTTGAAGCGGGTACGGGTGCTTCGCGCCATGATGACACCCAGAGGAAGACCCAGCGCGAGAGCAATGCACAGGGAGATCAGTCCCAGCTCCAGAGAGATGGGGATCTTCTCGGCAATGATCTCGGTAATGGCGACGCCCTTGCGGTAGACGTTGGATTCTCCCAAGTCCCCGTGGAGCACCTGCTTGTAAAAGCGCACCAGCTGGGTGGGCAGGGGAGCAGTCACGCCAAGAGACTGAAGCTTGACCTGAATCTGGGTGGAGCTCATTTTATCGTAATTCTCGAAATACCCTTCCACGGGCATCAGCCGCAGCAGGGCAAAGAGGATCGTGATAATGATAAACATGGTGATGAGGGAGCGCAGAACGCGCTTGGTTATATATCTGGCCATATGATGTCCTCCTGGGGGTTTTCTCCCTTCATACGATTTCCCAATAAAATGGTAAAACCATTTTATTTATCCACTGATGTGGATGGCCGCCATAGGCGGCAGAAAATGTATGGACTTTCTTTTCTGCGGCTGCGCCGCTGGCCGTTTGGAAAACGGCCTGTTAAAACGGTTTTTAACCGTTTTAACGAAACTGGCATCAGAGCCGATACCGCTGCTGCTTTCGCCGTAGCAGCACCGGTACAGGCTCCGAAAAATTGCCTGTGGAGCAATACCGTATATATGCGGCTTTGAGAGAAGCCCCCAAATGAGGGCTTCTCTCGTGATAAACTGCCAAAATGAAAGCTTAAATCTTAACCGGCCTTCTTGGACTGCCACTCGGCGTAAGCGGCCTGATATTCCTCCAGACCCATGGAGGAGCTGTACAGGTGCTGATCCTTGTAGCGCTGGTTGGCCAAGCCGAAGGAGGCGTACTGTCCTTCAAAAACGTTCAGATTGCACATCTGATAGCTGCGGTTGCTGATGGAGAAGGGGACGGCAAAGGCGTGATCCAGCAGGAACGCCTCGGCCTTGGCAAAGGCGGAATACCGGGCGTCCATGTCGTCGGTGATGGCCTTGGCGGCAGCTACCAGCTCGGTGTACTCGGCATACAGAGCCTGGGTTTCGGGGTCGGTGCTCTTGAAGATGAAGCTGTAGCTGGAATCCGTGGAGAAGGGATCGGTCCAGGTCTCGGGGTCGGCGTAGTCGGCGCCCCAGTTGCACTTCATGAAGGCATATTTGCCGGTGCGGCGGATGGCGCCCAGGAAGCCGGTCTCAGGACCTGCCTGGATGATGATGTCCACATAGTCGGCGCCCAAGACGGTCTCAATCTGCTGCTCCACGACCTGACACTCCTGCGCCCAGTTGGCGGAGGTGGGGTTGTAGCACATGAGCATCTTGATGGGGAAGGTGGCTCCGGCGGCGGTCAGCTCCTCAATGGCGGTCGTCTTGTATTCCTCGGCAAGGGCTTTGTCGAAGTTATCGCCGTCGGTATAGGCGGCCAGACCTTCGTAGTAGGTGTAGTCCTTGGAAGCGGAGGCAAAGGCGTTGGGGGTGATGGTGTTGTTCTTCAGGGACTCGGGGTCGATGCGGTCGCTGGTGGCCAGCGCGGGCATCCGGTTGAAGGCGTGGACGATGGACTTCCGGAAGTTCTCATTGTTCACGGCCAGCTTCCAGTTTTCGGGTTCGTACTCGGCGTCGAAGTTGGGGTCAAAGTTGAACAGATACCAGTAAGCGTAGGAGGTATCGGCACGGGAGGGGTGGATCAGATCCTTGGTGTTGGGGTCAGCCATCATGGCGGACAGCAGGTCGGAGGAGATATCCGCCTGATCGACCTCGCCGGACTGATACATGGTGGTGGCGATGGAGGAAGCCTCGGCGTTGTAGGTCATCTGGATGGCATCCAGGAACACATTGTCCTTATCCCAGTAGGTGGGGTTCTTGGTCAGAACGCGCTGCTGCTGAGGCTCGTAGGTGGACAGGATGAACGCGCCGCAGTACAGCAGGGTGCTGTTGTCGGTGCCGAACTTGCTGCCGCACTCATCGAGGAAGGGACCGTACACGGGCATATAGGGGCCGAAGGAAACCATGGACAGGAAGTAGGGGCGGGAGGATTCCAGCGTGAACTCCAGGGTGTAGTCGTCCACAGCCTTGACGCCGATGTCGTCAATGGAAGCCTCGGGGACTTCCTCCAGGATTTCCTGCTCGCCGTCCTCGTTGGTGATGAACTTCACGGCATTGCCGCTCTCATCGGTGCCGTCGGTGGCGTCGGGCAGAGCCATCTGGTAGGCGGTCCAGTCATAGTAGGCATCGGCGCCCGCGATGACGCCGCTCATGGTATAGAAGGTGTCGGAATCGTTGTTGGCGTCACAGGCGTAGTGGGCGGAAGAAACCCAGTCATTGGCGGTGACGGGGGCAACAACGTTGCCGTCCTTATCGACCCAGTTCACACCCTCACGGATGTGGAAGGTCCAGACGGTGGCGTCCTCATTCTGCTCCCAGCTGGTAGCCAGAGCAGGCTCTACATTGCCGTAGGAGTCGTATTCCACCAGGCAATCCACCACGTTGGCGGCGATGTTCAGCTCGTTGGTCTGGCCGGTGATCAGATAGTTCAGCGTAGTGACTTCAGAGGCGTACAGCGTCCTGTAAACCGCGTTCTCGGTCACGGCGGCCGCAGTGGGGGTGGTGGTGTCGGCTGCCGCTGTGCTGCTGGTGGTGCCGGATTTATCGCCGCAGGCTGCCAGCGCGGAGACCATGGTCAAAGCCAGGGCGAAGGCGAGAAGTCGTTTCATGGTTTGCATAGTGATCATTCCTTTCTTAATTTCTGCTTTGAAAAGCAGTCGGTACGGGCGATCCCCGAAGCGATTTTCTCCGATGCTTCTTCCATAGCGTCGGTCTAAAACAGCACCGGGAGACAGCCTATAAAATGGCGGACGCCATATTACAGGAGACGGTGGGGGTATTTGCCTCAAAATGAAAGTTCCAAAACTGGAAAATTCAAAATTTAAAAGAATGGTAATAGTTTATCACATTTTCCGTCTCAAGTAAAGTAGCAGATTTCATGATATGTCTCGATAAATTCGCGAATTTTTGTAACAGAAACATAAAAAAGTGTTCATACAGCAAAAGCAAACGTCCTTGAGCGGCATTACAAAAGGGCGCACGCCGATGTACCGGCGTGCGCGCAAAGCAGTTGCGGCAGGTGACTTTTTTCAATTAATTCCATTGTCCTGCATAGCCTGTGCAGTCCCGGAAGTCCTGCATGACCGCGTTCTGGATGGCGATGCGGACGGCAGGATCCTTTCCGCCCACGCTCTGACCGTTCAGCGTATCGGCGGAAAGGCAGAACTTGGTGGTGGAGGTTACAAGAATTTCATCGGCGGATTTCAAAAAATCCATCGTGAAGGTTTTTTCCAGCACGGGGATATCCAGCCGGTAACAAACCCGGATCATGTGGCTCTTGGCGATGCCCCGGAGGATGAACTCGTCGTTTGGATGAGAGTACAGAACTCCGTCCTTCAGGACGGAAATGTTGGAGTGGGCGCATTCGGTGACGATCTCACCCCGGTGGAACACGGTCTCCGTGCACCCGGCGCGGTGCGCCCGCTGGGCGGTCATCACATTGCAGAGCAGATTCAGAGATTTGATGTTGCAGTGGAAGAAGCGGGTGTCCTCCTCGTCGTTCAGACGGATGGGGATATTGGGGTTGGGGATGACCTGGGGACGAACCAGCACCCACAGTTTGCCGGGCAGATTTTCGGCATAGGTGTGGCTCCGCGGCTCCACGCCCCGGCTCACCTGCCAGTACACGAAGCAGCTTTCGCCCTCCACCTGCCGTGCCAGCTGGGTGAGAAGCTCGCCCAGTGCCTGCTTTTCCATGGGAATATGGATATCCAGCAGACGGGCGCTGGTGTAAAATCGGTCCAGATGGTCTTCCAGCAGGAAAATGGTGCCGTTTGCCGCCATGGCGGCGTCGTAGCAGCCGTCGCCGAAGAAGTGGGCGCGGTCATAGAAGGGGACTGTCAGTTCCTCGGGTGCGCCGATTTTGCCATCGTAATAGGCCAGTGCTTTCATGGTATCCGCCCTCCTTATAATATATGTTCTGCGATTCTCCGCGCCACGGCGACGCCGCTGGCGGAGGCGTGGGACAGGGAATGGGTGATGCCGCTGCCGTCGCCGATGACGTACAGCCCCGGATACCGGGTCTGCAAATGTTCATCCACCGCCACTTCCATATTGTAGAATTTGACCTCCACGCCGTAGAGCAGGGTGTCGTCGTTGGCGGTGCCGGGGGCGACCTTATCCAGCGCGTAGAGCATCTCGATGATGCCGTCCAGAATCCGCTTGGGCAGCACCAGACTTAAGTCGCCGGGTGTCGCGTCCAGCGTGGGGGTGACGAAGGATTCCGCAATGCGCTTGGGGGTAGACCGCTGACCCCGGATCAGGTCGCCGAAGCGCTGGACGATGACGCCGCCGCCCAGCATGTTGCTGAGGCGGGCAATGGACTCGCCGTAGCCGTTGGAATCCTTGAAGGGTTCGGAAAAGTGCTTTGCCACCAGCAGGGCAAAATTGGTGTTGGAGGTCTGACGGGCGGGGTCTTCGTAGCTGTGACCGTTGACGGTGATGATGCCGTTGGTGTTTTCGTTGACCACCGCGCCCTTGGGATTCATGCAGAAGGTGCGGACGAGGTCGCCGTACTTTTCGGTGCGGTAGACGATCTTGCTTTCATACAGCTCGTCGGTGAGGTGGGAGAAAATTTCTGCGGGAAGTTCCACCCGGACGCCGATATCCACACGGTTGGACTTGGTGGGAATGTCCATGTCACGGCAGACGGACTCCATCCATTTGCTGCCGCTGCGCCCCACGGAAATCACGCACTGGCTGCACGAAAAGCTCCCGGCTTTGCAGGTGACCTGATACCCGCCATCCACAGCGGCTACGGATTCCACCGGCGTGTCGAAGTAAAACGTGACCTTTTCTTTCAGGTAGGCGTAGAGATTTTCCAGCACCACGTAGTTGATGTCGGTGCCGAGGTGGCGCACAGAGGCGTCCAGCAGATGCAGATCGTTCTGCATACACAGCTTTTTGAATTTTGTACCGGCGGTGGAATAGAGCTTGGTGCCTTCGCCGCCGTAGGCCATGTTGATCTGGTCAACGTAGCGCATCAGCTCCAGCGCTTTTGCCTTGCCGAGATACTCGTAAAGCGTACCGCCAAAATCGTTGGTAATGTTGTATTTTCCGTCGGAAAAAGCGCCTGCGCCGCCGAATCCGCTCATGATAGAGCAGCTTTTGCAGGCAATGCAGGACTTGACCCGGACACCGTCAATGGGACATTTGCGGTTTTTCAGCGGGTGTCCGGCCTCAAAGACGGCGACCTTCAGTTCAGGGCGCAGCCGGGTCAGCTCATAGGCGGAAAAGATACCGCCGGGCCCCGCGCCGACAATGATCACATCGTAATTCATGACTACCTCACAACGTATAATTTTGCAGTCAACCATTTACGGCGGTTGGTAGAGACGCTCAACCATATTATGAGCTTATACCCGTCCAGTATAACACAGCCGGAGCGGGATTGCAACCAAAACCGACTAAGAAAAAGCCAAGGCTGTCCGACAGATCACTGGGATTTTTGCGCAGCAAAAATCCCAGAGCCGTTACGGCTCTGGGATTTATTGGTGGGGGAGGACGGATTCGAACCATCGAAGCGAAACGCAGCAGATTTACAGTCTGTCCCCTTTGGCCACTCGGGAACTCCCCCATATTTTGTTCGTTCGGTTTCTGGCTCAAGAAACACGCCGGTTCTGATGGAGCCGGTAGACGGACTCGAACCCCCGACCTACTGATTACAAATCAGTTGCTCTACCAACTGAGCTATACCGGCGTCTCGAACCGAACACGCTTATTATAGCACGGAAAGTCGATTTGTCAAGCTTTTTCGTGCGGCTTTTTGGAAAAAGTTCGGGAGCGGATTTCCCACTCCCGAACAGCAACATTTTAGAGCTTTTTTGGGAAAAATCAGAATTCTACGTCCATTTTTGCCACGACGGCGGCGCAGCGGGGGCACAGACCCTCGGCGTTTGCCTGCTGGCTGTGCATCCAGCAGCGGGGGCACTTGGTGCCCTTGGCCTCGGATACGCCAATGGTCAGGTTCGGATAGTTGACGCCTGTGCCAACCTCAGCGCCTTCCTCGGGCTGCGCCCAGACGCAGTCGGAGACGATGCACACCTCGGCCAGATTCACGCCCTCGCAGGCGGAGCGGATGGCGGCGTCCTCCGTCGCCAGAGTGACGTGGGCTTCCAGCGCTTTGCCGATACGCTTGTCGGCGCGTGCCTTTTCCAGAACGCCGTTGACGTCCTGACGCAGCTTCATGACCACGTCCCACTTTTCCATGGCGGCGTCTTCCAGCGCGTACTGGGCGAAGCCCTCGGGCATCTGGTTCAGCAGGACATTCCGGGCGTCATCACTGGCGCGATGAGGCATGGACTGCCAGATTTCGTCGCAGGTGAAGGCCAGAATGGGGGCGAACAGCTTTGCCATGGCGTCCAGAATCAGGAACAGAGCGCTTTGGGCGGAGCGGCGGCGCAGGCCGTCCTTTTCCTCGCAGTAGAGACGATCCTTGATGATGTCCAGATAGAAGGAGGACAGCTCCACAACGCAGAAATCGTTGATGGCATGGGACACTACATGGAACTCGTAGTTGTCGTAAGCCTTGCGGCAGACCTGCACCAGCGCGTCCAGACGGGTCAGCGCCCAGCGGTCAAGCTCCTCCATGTCCTCAGGAGCAACCAGGTTGTCGGGGTCGAACTCGTTCAGGTTGCCAAGGCAGTACCGGGCGGTGTTGCGGAACTTCAGGTAGCTCTGAGACAGCTGCTTGAAGATTTCCTTGGAGCAGCGGACGTCGGCGTGGTAGTCGGCGGAACCGGCCCACAGACGCACGATGTCGGCGCCGTATTCTTTGATCAGGTCGGCAGGGTCGATGCCGTTGCCCAGAGACTTGTGCATGGCGCGTCCCTGACCGTCCACCGTCCAGCCGTGGGTCAGAACCTGCTTGAAGGGTGCGCCGTGTCCCAGCGCGCCGACAGAGGTCAGAAGGCTGGACTGGAACCAGCCGCGGTACTGGTCGGCGCCTTCCAGATAGACGTCGGCAGGCCACAGCTCGGGGGTGTCCCGCATGAGGGAAGCGTAATGGGTAGAGCCGGAGTCGAACCAGCCGTCCAGGGTGTCGGTCTCCTTGTCGAAGGATTTGCCGCCGCAATGGGGGCAGCTCAACCCTTCGGGAATCAGCTCCATGGCGTCCTTCTCAAACCAGACGTTGGAGCCGTATTCGTCGAACAGCTCGGAGAGGTGGGCGATGGTCTCGTCGGTGCAGACGGGCTTGCCGCAGTCCCGGCAGTAGAACACGGGGATGGGCAGACCCCAGCGGCGCTGGCGGGAAATGCACCAGTCGGCACGCTCCCGGATCATGCTGATCATCCGCTCGCCGCCCCAGGCGGGCAGCCACTTCACATCCTTGCAGGCGGCGATGGCCTCGTCCTTGAAGGACTCCACAGAGCAGAACCACTGAGGGGTTGCCCGGAAGATGATGGGTTTCTTGCAGCGGTCGTGGTGGGGGTAGGAGTGGACGATCTCCTCGGAGGCGAACAGAGCGCCGCTTTCCTTCATGTCCGCGAGAATGACGGGATTGCTTTCCTCGGTCTTCATACCGGCGTACTTGCCGGCGTAGTCGGTGTGGCGGCCGTAGTCGTCCACGGGGACGACCAAATCCATGCCGTAGCGCATACAGGTCTGGTAGTCGTCGGCACCGAAGCCGGGAGCGGTGTGGACACAGCCCGTACCGGAATCCATGGTGACGTACTCGGCGTTCACCAGACGGGAGGTCTTGTCCAGGAAGGGATGCTGTGCCAGCATATTCTCAAAGAACTGGCCGGGGTAGGAGGCGATGACCTCGTAATGCTCGAAGCCGCCGATGTGCATGACCTTGTCCATCAGGGCTTCCGCCATGATATAGGTCTCGCCGCCCTCGGCCTTGACCAGAACATAGGTCTCTCTGGGGTGCAGGCAGATGGCAAGGTTGCCGGGCAGCGTCCAGATGGTGGTCGTCCAGATGACGAAGTAGGTGCGGCTCAGGTCGAAGCCTGCCAGCTTGCCCAGATCGTCCTTCATGGGGAACTTGACGTAGACGGAGGTGCAGGGATCGTCGTGGTACTCGATCTCGGCCTCGGCCACGGCGGTGGCGCACACGGGGCACCAGTACACGGGCTTCAAGCCCTTGTAGATATAGCCCTTGTCGAACATCCGGCCAAAGACCTTGACCTCCTGCGCTTCAAAGTGCTTGTCCATGGTGCGGTAGGGGTGCTTCCAGTTGCCCACAACGCCCAGACGCTTGAAGCCCGCCATCTGGCGCTGGATATAGGTCTCGGCGAATTCCTCGCAGGCGGCGCGGAACTGGGGAACGGGCATGGCCTTGTGGTTGAGCTTGCTCTTTTTGATGATGGCGGTCTCAATGGGCAGACCGTGGTTGTCCCAGCCGGGGACGTAGGGGGTGTAATAGCCCATCATGGCGTGGCTGCGGACGATGAAGTCCTTCAGGGTCTTATTCAGGGCGTGACCCATGTGGATGTCGCCGTTGCTGAAGGGAGGGCCGTCGTGGAGCACAAAGGGGGGGAGATCCTTGTTCTTTTCCAGCATGGCCTCGTAGAGGTCCTGCTCCTCCCAGCGGCTGAGCATACCCGGCTCCCGGGTGGGCAGACCCGCCTTCATGGGGAAATCGGTTTTCGGTGTGATGATCGTGTTTTTATAATCCATCGGAATACTTACCTCCAAAAATGAATTCATGATAATGTGGGGCAGGGAAGTGCGACCCTGCGATCAAAAGGAACGCGCCTTTGTCTCGTCAAAAGAGACAAAGGCGCGTTGACCTCTGCGGTACCACTCTCGTTCCGGCAAAACCGGCACTCACGGGGAATCTCTGAATCAGAGCTTCCCTTACGCTGTATCGGGCGTGTCCCGGCGCGGTCTACTGCCTTTCGGGTTCGGCGCGCTGCTCGGAGGTGATGCAAACCGTCTCCTGCTTACTGCCTTGCACCAAAACGGCAGCTCTCTGAAAGCGGCGGAACGGCTTACGTGTCCTCGTCAAAGCTTAAACGTATAGTTTTTTCCCTTATCTGCGGGAAGTGGGATCGTAGTTACGGCCGAATTGCAGGTTCAGGCTGGCAAAGCGGCTGGTGGTGGAATCATTGGCGGTGGGGTGCTTGGGCGCGGCCTTGGGGGCGGTGTCCGTGGTGGTGCCGATGATCGCTTCAATGTTCTGGGAAATCTCGTCGGCTACGTCGTCGCTGCTGACTTTGGGGGCAGGAGCGGCCGGGGCAGCGGGAGCTGCGGGCACTACGGGAGCCACACGGGTCGTGGGAGCCGTGGAGACGGCCGGTGCGTTGGCGGTCTTGATCCGATCCAGAGCCTGAATGCAGGAGCGCATCTGATCCTGAATCTCGTTGATCCGGGCGGAAGCGGTTCTGCGGGCTTCTTCCAGACGGGCGTTCTCGGCGGCGATCAGAGCGCTGTTGTTGGGGACGCTCTGGACGGGTTGGGCGACAGGCTGGGCAGCCTGTGCAGCAGCGGCGGCGTTGGCGCTGCTCAGCATCTTGGCACATTTGGCCTCGGCTTCCATGACCATCTTGTCACAGGTGCGCTGGGCGTTGGCGACCTTTTCCTTCATGGCCGCTTCGTTCTTGCGGTATTCTTCCAGCTTGCCGACAAGAACGCGCATCTTGCTTTTCAGCAGGGCGTTCTCCTTGTACAGCGTTACGTAATCCTCCGTCAGAGGCTCCAGAAACTCGTCTACCTGCTGCATATTGTAGCCGCCGAAAGTAGACTTGCTGAAAGAAATCTGATCGATCTGCTGCGGTGTAAACATGGTGACTTACCTTCCTATCTTTTAGATATAGCTTTCAACCTCGGCCTGCAACGTTTCCAGATCGCCCACAATGTCCATATTGTGGGGGCAGAACAGGTAAGCAGACTGGGCGATCTTTTTCACATCGCCGTCCAGAGCGTATACACAACCGGACAGGAAATCCACGACCCGGCGGGCCATGGCCTTGTCTACATTCTCCATGTTGACGATGACGGCCTTGCGGTTGCGAAGGTCATCGGCGGCCTTGGAGGTGTCGTTGAAGCTGCCGGGACGGAACAGAACCACTTCCTGCTTGTTGCCGGTGTTCATGTTCAGGACCTGACCGGAGAAACCGGCGGCGGGAGCGGCGGACGTGGTGCTGGTCATGGGACCGAAGCCGTAATCGTCGGCTTCCTCATCCTCTTCCTCCTCGGGGGCGGGAGTGGGTGCCGGCGCGCGGCGGGGTTTGCGGCGGGCGGGAGCAGGCTTCTCGGGTTCTTCATAATCATCGAGGTAATCGTCATCCTCGCCGTAATCATCGTAATCGTCGTCTGCGTAGGGCTGGGCAAATTTCTTTACATTATCCCACAAGCTCATTCTATATGTCCTCCTAATGTATGCTCACATCATTTTGATGAATCCCTGGCATAGTCTCTGGCACCAAAAATAGCGGTGCCTACACGAACCATCGTGCTGCCGGAAGCAATCGCGTCGGCGAAGTCTCCGGACATGCCCATGGATAAACAGTCCACCTTGACATTATCGTATTTTTTCTGCCTTATGTCAACAGATAAGTGGAACATTTTTTGAAAAAATTTTTGATTTTCTCCCGAAATGTGGCTGATTGGGGGGATTGCCATGAGACCTTTAATACATATGTTTGAAAATTCACCAATTTTTTCCATCAGAGGGAGAATGTCCTCCGCGGCAAAACCGGACTTGCTGGCTTCCTCGCCGATGTTGACTTCCAGCAAAATATCCTGCACAATGCCCTGCCGGGCGGCTTCCCGGTCGATGGCGGCGAGCAGACGCTCCGAGTCCACGCTTTGAATGAGGGAGACCTTGCCCACCACCTGGCGAACCTTGTTGGTCTGCAAATGGCCGATGAAATGCACCGGTGCGCCGTCGTAGGCGTTCTGGGCGAGCTTGGCGGTCAGCTCCTGCACCCGGTTTTCGCCGCAGCAGTCCACACCGGCGGCAATGGCCTGACGCACGGCGTCGGCGTCGTTCATTTTTGTGGCGGCGCAGAGCAGGATTTCCTTTGGGTCACGTCCCGCGGCGAGGGCGGAAGCGTCCATTTGGCGGCGGATTTCGGCGACGTTTTCGGCGATAGACATAAGAATTCTTCTTTCTGTTTAGATTGGGAACCGGAGTTTACACTGAAAAAAGGGCAACGGAAGGCTTATGCTCCGTTGCCCTTTTTGCGTCACGCAGTTGCGGCTGCGGCCTTCAGCGGTTTCATGGGGGCGAGGGTGGAGATGGCGTGCTTGTAGATCATCTGCTGTTTGCCATCGGATACCAGCACCACTACGAAGCTGTCGTAGCCCGTAATGATTCCCCGGAGCTGGAAGCCGTTCATCAGAAACAGGGTCACGGGAACCTTGTCCCGTCGCACCTCCTTCAAAATAGCTTCCTGTAAGTTGATCGCGTCAGACATATGGATACCTTCTTTCTCATATTCGGCAGGTACATAACTCCCCAAGAACTGCCGTATTTTTAGGGTATCCACATCCTAACACGTTTCAGTTGTCAAAATCGCTCACAATCCGTCGAGCGTTTTCCAGAATTTCCCGCCCGGTGTCTCCGGTGTCCCTTATGAGCCAGTGGATGGCCTTGTTCCGGCGGAACCATGTCAGCTGACGCTTGGCGTAGCGGCGGGAGGATTGGCGCACCAGATCGGCGGCTTCCTCTATTGTACACCGGCCGTCAAGAGCATCCACGAATTCCTTGTAGCCGATGGCCTGCATGGCGGTGGCCTTTTCGGGAATGCCGTCGGCGAGAAGCCCCTGAATTTCCTCCACCAGCCCCTGCTGAAGCATGAGACTGACCCGCAGATCGATACGGCGGTACAGCTCGCCCCGCTGGGCAAAGTCCAGCCCAAGCCAGATAGGGGAGTACCGGGGCGGAACGGCCTGCGTCTTCCGGTTGTGTTCCGTAATGGTCTCGCCGGTTTCCAGATAAACCTCCAGCGCCCGGAGGATGCGCTTCCGGTCGGAAAGATGCAGACGCCCGGCGGCGTCGGGGTCTACGGAGCGAAGCTGCGAAAGCATGGCCTCCATGCCCACGGTATCCGCCTGCGCTTCCAGCCGCTCCCGGACACCGGTGGCGGGGAAGGGGGCAAAGGCGTTGCCGCGGATGAGAGAATCCATGTAAAGCCCGGTTCCGCCCGCAATCACGGCGGTTTTTCCCCGGGAAAGGATATCGTCCACAATGGGGGCGGCCATATCACAGTAGCGGCTGACGGAAAAATCCTCCCACGGCTCGGCCACGTCGATCATGTGGTGGGGGATTCCCTGCATTTCCTCCAAGGTGGGCTTCGCGGTGCCGATGTCCATGCGCTTATACACCTGCATGGAGTCGCAGGACACCACTTCACCATTCAGTTCCTTCGCCAGTGTTGCGGCCAGCGCGGTTTTTCCAGATGCCGTCGGCCCGGCGATGCAGATGATGTTGTTCATAAATAACTCCAAACAGGGCGTTACGTCCGCTTGAACTGCTTTTCCAGCTGCTTTTTGCTTAAAGAAACGCAGATGGGACGGCCATGGGGGCAGTATTTCAGGTCTTCCCGGCTCATGACCTCCTTGGCCACGGCGAGAAGCTCCTGCTCATCATTGACCCACCCGGCCTTGATGGCGGCCTTGCAGGCCACCGTGTGGAGCAGCTCGTCCCGGACGGTGTCCTTGCTTTCCCGGCGGCCGGACAAAAGGTCGGCGGACAGGCTTTCCACAGCTTCGGCGGCGTCATCCGGGCTTAGATCCATGGGTATCTGCCGCAGAAGCACGGTGTTTTCGCCGAATTCCTCCACCGCAAAGCCCAATTCGTCCAGCATATCCGCGTTGGCAAGAAGTTCCCCGGCTGCAGCGGGACTTAAGCGCACGGGGATGGGGGACAGCAGACTCTGGGCGCTGATTTTTTCGGGGTGGGCTTTCAGCTTTTCAAAGAGAATGCGCTCGTGGGCGGCGTGCTTGTCAATGAGAAAAGCATCGTCTCCCTGCTCCACAATAATATAGGTGTTGTAAAGCTCGCCCACCATCCGCCACGGAATCTCGGCGGGCATGGGCAGCTGGGTCTGCTCCATTTCTTCCGGCTTCGGTTCTTCTTTCTTGGGGGGAGCGGGGGGTACAGGCGCAACTTTTTCCGCTTTGGGTGGGGTCTGGCTCGCCTGAACCTGAGGAAGCATCACGAACTCCCGCAGGGGCATATTGACGGGACGCTCAATTTTTGCCGCCGTTGCTGCCGCCGCAGTTTGCTTCGGCTGGGGCGCGTCCTTTAACGCGGTGGAGAAGGTTTTGTACTCCTGAGGTGTCATGGTGCGGAAAAAGGTGCCTTTGGGAGCGGGATTTTCCGGACGGGGCGGCATCTGGGGCGGGGTGGACACCTTGACAGGGGCGCCGGGCGTGACCGGCGCGGCGGTCTCCCCGGCGGGCGTCCGGAACCGGATTTCGGGGCGGTCAGTCTGGGTGTTCAGCGCTCCCAATACGCCGTAGTGAACGCAGTCAAATACCGCTTTTTCCGACAGAAACTTCACCTCCGTCTTCGCCGGGTGAACATTTACGTCCACGGCGTTGGGCGGCAGAGTCAGATGCAGCACGCAGGCAGGGAATTTTCCTACCATGATCTGGTTGCGGTAGGCTTCCTCCAGAGCGGAAACCAGCAGCTTGGATTTCACGGGGCGGTCGTTGACAAAAAAGGTTTGCAGACCCCGGCTGGGGCGGGCGTCGGTGGGCTTGGAGACGTAGCCGGTCAGGGTGTAGGATTCCCAGCGGCTGTCCACCTTCACCATCCGGGCAAAGTCCCGGCCATAGACGCAGTAGACCGCCGCCTGCAATCCGCCGTTTCCCGGGGTGGAAAGTACCTGCTTGCCGTCCCGGAGGAACTGGATGGCAACCTCCGGGTGGGCCAGCGCCTGCATCTGCACGGCGGCGGTCACACGGCTGCCCTCCACGGTGTCGGATTTCATGAATTTCATCCGGGCGGGGGTGTTGAAAAAGAGGTCGCGGACGATGATGGTCGTCCCTTCGGGACAGCCGATCTCGGTTTCTTCCAGAATTTTTCCCGCTTCCAGCTTTAATGACGTGCCGGACATGCTGCCCGCCGTTTTGGTCAGAAGATCGATGCGGCTGACGGAGGCGATGGCGGCCAATGCCTCGCCCCGGAAGCCCATGGTGCCGATGGCGGCCAGGTCCTCGGCGCAGCGGAGTTTGGAGGTGGCGTGGCGGAGAAAGGCCGTCCGGGCGTCCTCGGGGGACATGCCGCAGCCGTTGTCCGTGACCCGGAGGAAGGTCATGCCGCCGTCCCGAATCTCCACGGTGACTTTGGACGCGCCCGCGTCCACCGCGTTTTCCAGAAGCTCCTTGACCACGGACGCGGGGCGCTCCACCACCTCACCGGCGGCGATCAGATTGGCAATATGGGGGGATAACTGAATGATTTTCGGCATATATAGATTCACCTCAGGCCGCCGATGGCGACCAGATTGATACAGGCATGGATGATAATCGGCGCGAAAATGGTGTCGCTTTTGGTATACGCCCAGGCGAGGGAAAGTCCCGCCGGGAGGTATTGCAGCACCGCCATGACCAGCTCCAGCGCGGAGTATTTTCCGATGAAGCCCAGAACATGGATGGCGGCAAAGGCGAGAATAGAGACAACGTAGGCTACCCACCGGGATTTTCCGTAGAGATTGCGGAAGATCAGCCCCCGGAAGACGCATTCCTCGGCAGGCGGAACCAGAATCACGGTACTGACGACCATAAGATAGCGTCCGCTCCGGCTCATGGCGGAGATAACGGCGTCATTGTAGTTGGTAAAGCCGGGAACCAGCAGCCTTATCAGCCGCAGGGTCAGAAAATTGCAGGCGTAGTAGGCGGCAAGCCCCAGAACGACCGCCTGACAGAAGTACGCTAGGTGCTGGGTCGCCTGCCGGGCGCTGCGTCCTAAGAATTCGTGATAAATCAGAATTGTCGCCAGAAAATTGATAAGGTAGTAGGTAAAGTTCAGCTCTGCATCCGTCAGCGGTTGAGATAGCTGATCGTTGACCATTTGCAGAATTAAGGATAGCAGCAACCATTGGAAAATAAAGTAGACGCCGCCGGCGACGGATTCCTGCGCGGTGGGACAGGCGGAGAGACTGCGATTTCGTTTCATAGCTTAATCCAACATTTTCTTCAGTTTGTACAGCTCGTTCATGGCTTCGATGGGGGTCAGGGTCTCCACGGAAATGGCGCTGAGAGCGGCAACCACCTGCTGGGAGGTCAGATCCATCATGCTGACCTGATCTTCCGGCTCTTTCTGTGCCGCAGGAGCGGTCACGACGCCCTCACTTTCCAGCTCGGCGAGAATTTCCCTTGCGCGGGTGATCACCGGGGCGGGGATGCCCGCCAGTTTGGCGACCTCGATGCCGTAGCTGTCGTCCGTTGCGCCTGGGACGATCTTCCGCAGGAAAATCATCTGTTCTCCCCGCTTTTTTACCGCAATGTTGTAATTTTTCACATTGGGCAGCTTGTCTTCCAGCGTGGAAAGCTCATGGTAATGGGTGGCAAACAGGGTCTTTGCCCCAAGACGCTTGGGATTGGCGGCGTATTCCAGAACGGCGCGGGCGATGGCCATGCCGTCGTAGGTAGAGGTGCCCCGGCCGATTTCGTCCAGAATCAGCAGACTGCGGGAGGTGGCGTATTTCAGAATGGTGGCGACCTCCGCCATCTCCACCATGAAGGTGGACTGGCCGGAAGCCAGATCGTCGCTGGCGCCGATGCGGGTAAACACCCGATCGACCAGCCCGATTTTCGCGCTGCGGGCGGGGACGAAGGAACCCATCTGCGCCATCAGCACGATCAGCGCCACCTGACGCATATAGGTGGATTTGCCCGCCATGTTGGGGCCGGTGATGATGGACACCTGATTGTCCTCAGCACCCAAGTGGGTGTCATTGGGGACGAACAGGGAGTCTTTCAGCATGGCCTCCACCACGGGGTGGCGGCCGTTTTCAATGGTAATTTCCCGCCCCAGCGTGATTTCCGGGCGGCAGTAGCCCCGCTGCACTGCAACGGCGGCGAGACTGCACAGCGTGTCCGCGGCGGCCACGGCGGCAGCGGTCTGCTGCACCCGGGCGGCCTGCTTGGCAAGGTATTCCCGCAGCTGGGTGAAGATCTGGTATTCCAGCGCGGTGAGCCGGTCTTTGGCGGTAAGCACCTGATTTTCCAGCTCTTTCAGCTCCTGGGTGATGTAGCGCTCGCAGTTGGCGAGGGTCTGCTTGCGGATGTAATTCGCGGGCACCTGATCGATAAAGGACTTGGATACCTCAATATAATAACCAAATACCCGGTTGAAGCCCACTTTCAGTGTGCGGATGCCGGTTTTTTCCCGTTCTGACGCTTCAATGGCGGCAATGGTGCCGCTGCCGCCCTCCATGATGTCCCGCAGACGGTCGGCTTCCTCGCTGGCGCCCTTGCGGATGATGCCGCCCTCCCGGATGGTCAGAGGAGGATCGTCCACCAGCGTGTTTTCAATGCGGTCGGCGCAGTCCGTCAGGGGGTCGATGGCCGCTTCCAGCTTTTTAAGCAGGGGAGAGTCGCACTTTTGCAGCTGCGCCTTTACGTCGGGCAGCGCCCGGAAGCCACGGGCAAGTCCCAGCAAATCCCGGCAGTTGACGGTGCCGGTGACGATGCGGGTCTGCACCCGCTCTAAGTCGGTGACGTCCCGCAGGGCTTCTTCCAGCTCGCCCCGGACGATGACGTTGTCCGTCAGCTCCTCCACCGCGCCGTGGCGGCGGGTGATCTCCACCGGGTCAAGCAGGGGCTTTTCCAGCCATGAGCGGAGCATCCGCCCGCCCATGGCGGTGTGGGTCTTGTCCAGCACCCACAGAAGCGTTCCCCGCTTTTCCTTGGAGCGCATGGTCTCCGTCAGCTCCAGATTCCGCCGGGCGTCCAAATCCAGCTCCATGAACCGGCCGGTGGTGTAATATTGCAGCTCCCGGATGTGGGCAAGGTCGTTTTTTTGCAGGGTCAGCAGGGTTTGCAGCAGTGCGCCGCTGGCAATGACGGCGGCGGGCATTCCCGCAATGCCCATCTGGGAAAGGGTGGCATGGAAGTGATTTTCCAGCAGTGCTTCCGCACTTTCCAGAGCGAACAGCTCCTGCTTTCCCTCGCTGACACAGCAATTCAGGCGGCGGAAAACGGCGTCGTCAATGACCTCGCAGTCCACATTGGCACCGTAGCGGAGGATTTCGCTGGGTGCGAAGCGGCCAAGCTCAGAGGCCACGTTCTGGGCGTCGGAGCAGACCGTGGTGAAGAACGCGCCGGTGGAAACGTCGCAGAAGGCAAGGCCGAATTTTCCGCTTTCGCCGTAAATGCAGCCGATGTAGTTGTTTTTGTTCTCGTCCAGCATACAGCTTTCGGTGACGGTGCCGGGGGTGATGATGCGGGTGATGTCCCGCTGCACCAGACCCTTGGCGGTGGCCGGGTCTTCCATCTGTTCGCAGATGGCGACCTTGTAGCCCTTCTGCACCAGCCGGGCGATGTAGGAGTCCACGCTGTGGTAGGGGACGCCGCACATGGGCGTCTGTTCCTCCTTGGGCTTGCCCCGGTCACGGGTGGTCAGGGTGAGGTCAAGTTCCCGGGCCGTCAGTTTGGCGTCCTCGTCAAACATCTCGTAAAAGTCGCCCAGGCGGAACATCAGGATGCAGTCCTTGTGCTGGTCCTTGATCTGCTGATATTGCCGCCGCATGGGGGTCAGTTCATTCGTTGCCTGTGCCATATGTTGATTCCGTCCTGTTCTATGTTTGTACAAAATTCAGCAGATATCCGCCGCTTTTCCGCTCAGGCTCCATGTGGTGGCGGCGGTGATGGTGATGTCCTGATAGGTGCCGATCATGTCGTCACAGCCGGGGAAGCGCACCAAGCGTCCGCCCTCGGTGCGGGCGGTGAGAAGGTCTTTGTCTTTGCCGTCCACAAGACAGCGGAGGGTTTTGCCAATGTAGGAATTGTGGATTTCCTCGGAAATGGCGTTCTGCACCGCGCAGAGCCGGTCGAAGCGGCGGCTTTTCTCTTCCTTCGGGGTGGGATCGTCCATTTTCGCGGCGGGGGTGCCGGGGCGGGGGGAGAAGATGAAGGTGAACAGACTGTCATAATGCACGGACTGAATCAGGCTGATGGTCTCTTCAAATTCTTCATCGGTCTCTCCGGGGAAGCCAACAATAACGTCGCTGGTCAGCACCAGATCGGGCATGACCTTTTTGGCGTAGTTCACCTTTTGCAGATAGGTCTCCCGGTCATAGTGGCGGTTCATGGCCTTCAGCACACGGGAGGAGCCGGACTGGAAGGGGAGATGCAGCTGCTTCGCGATTTTGGGATAGCGCGCCATGGTGTCGAAGAGCTTTTCGCTGGCGTCTCTGGGGTGGCTTGTCATGAAGCGGATGAGAAAATCCCCCGGAATCTGGGCAATGGCGGCCAGCAGGCCGGCAAAATCCATGCCGCAGCTCAAATCCTTGCCATAGGAGTTGACGTTCTGCCCAAGAAGGGTGATTTCCTTCGTGCCACCCTCGATCAGCGCCCGGCACTCGGCGAGAATGTCCTCCGGCTGACGGCTGCGCTCCCGCCCACGGACGTAGGGGACAATGCAGTAGGTGCAGAAATTGTTGCAGCCGTACATGATGGATACCCATGCTTTCAGCTTGGAATCCCGGACTTGCGGAATGCCCTCGGCGATGGAGCCGGGTTCGTCTTCAATAAAGAACTGCCGCTTTTTCCCGCTGAGGACGTTCCACAGGATTTGCGGAAACTGCCACAGATGGTGGGTGGAAAACACGCCGTCCACGTGGGGGTAGCTGTGCTTGACGCGGTCGGAGACCTTGGTTTCTCCCGCCATGCAGCCGCACAGGAAGATTTTCTGCTCCGGGTGGTGGCGCTTGGTGTGAGTCAGTGCGCCCAGATTGCCGAAAACCCGCTGCTCGGCGTGTTCCCGGATGGCGCAGGTGTTCATGATGACCACGTCCGCGCCCTCGGCGCTGCCGACGATGGCATAGCCGCACTGGGCGAGAAAGCCCCGCAGCTTTTCGGAATCGGCCTCGTTCTGCTGGCAGCCGTAGGTCTCCACGTAGGCGGTGGGGGTGCGTCCCTTTGTCTGCCAGTAGGCGGCGATCTTATCACAGCAGGCGAACTGGGCGTCCAGTTCGGCCTGAGAAATGACGGTGGTTTTGGTGTTCATGTAGGAAATCCTCCAGATACTATCTCAATATAAAATCATATCATTTTTTCCGCCCTTTTGCAAGTGCCAGTCGCGGAGAAATGAGATTTGCCGCATTCTGTCCATGGGGATTTGTAAATATTTTGTGTTCCGCTTGCATTCCGGGCATGTGCGTGGTAAACTAAGCGGGTATGATTGCCCGTGTATACGGAAACTCTGAATGGAGAAAGAGGATATTTCATGGAAAAATGTAAGTTTTGTCAGGAAGAATTGGCAGAAGGAAGCACTGTCTGCCCCCACTGCGGGAAAGACAATGCCCCGGAAATTGAAGCCGAAACGGTAACGCCCGCAGAGGAAGTCTCCGAAGAAACCACCGTCGTGGAAGAAACTGCCGACGAAAAGACCGAGACGGAGGCGCCCGTCGAGGAAGAAACCGCCGAAACGACGGAGCAACCCGCCGCAGAAGAAGCGACGGAGGAAACGCCCGCCGAGATTCCGGAAGCACCTAAAACCGCCACATGGAAAATCGTTGCTGCTGTTGCTGCCGTGGTCGTCCTGATCGCCGCACTGGCGGCGCTGGTCATCGGCGGCGTGAAGGGCGGAAAGACCCCCGCCGAAACTACCGAACCGACTGTCGCTGTCGAAACCGCCGCGACGGAGACGCAGGTACCTGCCACAGTCCCCGCCGACGGCAATCCCGACGACGTGACCTGCAAGGGAACCTATACCGTCACCGACGAGGAAGCCGCTGCCGCGAAGGACACTGTTGTGGCTACCATGGGCGACGAGCAGCTGACCAATGGCAAGCTGCAGGTGTACTATTGGAACGTTGTCCAAAGCATCCTCAGCTCCAACTATGGCTACAGCCTGATGTATCAGGGCCTGCTGGACTATTCCCAGCCGCTGGACACCCAGCTGTGCAGCGAGGACAGCAGCCTGACATGGCAGCAGTTCTTCCTGGGCGAAGCGCTGAACTACTGGCAGATGTATCAGTCCCTTGCACTGGAAGCCGAGAACGCCGGTATGGAAATGCCCGCGGAAGATCGGGAGTATCTGGACGGTCTGGAGGCTTCTCTGGAGGAGACTGCCGCAAACTACGGCCTTTCCGGCATTGAGGAACTGCTTCTGAAAAATGTCGGCCCCGGCGCGGGGCTGGAGGAATTCGCCGGTTTTCAGGAGCTTTATTATCAGGGAAAGCCCTACTATACCGCCGAGACGGAGAAGCTGGTACCCACCCCGGAGGATCTGGAAGCCTACTACACCGAGAATGAAAGCTACTTCACCGGTAACGGCGTCACCAAGGACGGAACCTACGTGAGCGTCCGCCACATTCTGGTCATGCCCGAGGGCGGCACCACCGGAGACGACGGTACCACCACCTATTCCGACGAGGAATGGGCGGCCTGCGAAAAGAAGGCGCAGGAGATTCTGGACGAGTGGCTGGCAGGCGACGCCACCGAGGATTCCTTCGCGGCTCTGGCGGAGGAAAAGTCCGAGGATCCCGGCTCCAGCACCAATGGCGGCCTGTATGAGAATGTCGCGAAGGGTCAGATGGTGGAACCCTTTGAAGATTGGTGCTTTGACGAAACCCGCGCCGCCGGTGACTACGGTCTGGTGAAGACCAAATATGGCTACCATGTGATGTACTTTGTCAGCAGCACCCCCATCTGGGAGACCTACGCAAAATCCGGCTGGGTCAATGAAAAGACGAATGCGTTCATCAAAAAGCTGGCGGAGGATCACCCCATGGAGATCGATTACAGCGCCATCAAGCTGGGCTATGTAAATCTGGGAGCCTGATAAAAATTGCCTAAATGAAGCGGCGTGACCTTTGTCACGCCGCTTCTGACTTTAAAAAAAAGATTGTCCACCGGATTCGCGTTCCGTATTATATAGGCGTAAGGTCCTTACACACAAAGGAGTGAATCACTTGGAGGATACGCAGATCGTTGAGCTGTTCTTTTCCAGGTCAGAGGAGGCAATTTCGGAAACATCCAGGAAATACGGAAGCTACCTGAGAACCATTGCACACAATGTTCTTCCCGATTCCCAGGATGTGGAGGAGGTCGTGAACGATGTGTATCTTGCGGCCTGGAACTCCATTCCCCCCAAGTGCCCGCCGGTACTGAAATACTATCTGTCCCGGGTTGCCCGGAATCTCAGCTTCAAAAGGGTCGAGTACCTGACTGCGGAAAAGCGGTGCGGGAATGCAGATGTGCTTCTGTCGGAACTGGAGGAATGTATTCCGGACACCGGCAGGGACATGGATGAGACGCTGGAGGCAAAGGAGCTTGGAAAACAGCTGAATCGTTTCCTTGGCACATTGAACCCCGATGACCGTAAGCTGTTCCTGTCCCGGTATTATTATGCCATGACGGCACCCCAGCTGGCGCAAAAATATGAATGCTCTGTCCGTCAGATAAAATACCGGCTGGAAAAAATGCGAAGACAGCTGAAATACAGTCTTGAAAAGGAAGGAATATGCATATGAAGGCAACAGACTTAAACCGGGCACTGAACTATGTAGATGATGCGTATCTCATGGAAGCCGACACTCCGTACAAAGTGATTGAAACTGAAAGTAAGGAGATTAAACCCATGAAAACCCAAAAAAGAGCGTTCCGCATTTTACTTGCGGCAGCATTGATCGGTGTTCTTTCCATTACGGCCTACGCCGCAGAGATGCTTCCCATTCACAAGCTGGAATCCGGAAAAACAAAGCACTATGAAAGCTACTCGGATGTAGATCGGGCAATCGCTCAGGTCGGCTTGGAGGTTTCGGTGCCGGAGGAATTTGAAAACGGCTTCCGATTCCGGAGCGTGGACGTCGATCAGACGATCGGCAAGGACGCCAGGGACGAAAAGGTTCTTACCTACCGGCAGCTCAGCGTTTCCTATGAGAATCCCCAGGGTCAGGAGCTGACGCTCCTCATAAGAGCGGACATGAAGGAGGTTTCCGAAACCGAGAGCATTCCGTCCATCAGCAGAACGGTCGATACGATCGCGGCAAGATACTATCTGGATCACTATAAGTTTGTGCCGGGTGACTACAAGCTCTCCGAAGCCGAGGAAGAATGGGCAAAACAGCCTAATAACTATGTTTCCTATGGCTCCGATACGGTGCAGGAAAGGGACGTAGCGTTCCTGTGCTGGACGGAGGACGGCATTTGCTACAGCCTCCTGGATCAGAACATTCTGAATCCGGATACTCTGTTCGCAATGGCAGGGGACCTGATTCAGCAGTAAAGGCAGATAAAAACAAACCGGCATCCCACTTTCTGTGGGATGCCGGTTTGTGCTATTAGGGTCTATCTGAAAACCGTCAACATGCCCAAACAGCGGGTCTTTTCCGCCTGCTGTACGCCATTTTTCCTTGCAATACACAAAGTATTCCTGCGGAAAAATGGCTTCATCAGGCGAAAAATCCCTCGCTGTTGGTCATATTTCCGGATTTCAGATAGACCCTAGGAAAATCACCAGTCCGCCCGAAGCTCTTTTGCCAGGGGGAGCGTGTGGAATATTTCTGCTGTGATGGATTTGTAGACGTTCACATCCGTGGTTTTCCGCAGCTGTTTGCCCAGCTTTTCGCTGCCCTCAAAACGGCGCAGGAGGTAAAACCAGTTCTCTTTCAGACGGAACATGGCGTTCCGGGCGCCGCCGAAATCTCGGGTGTAGACTTCCAGCAGCTCACCGAAAAAACTTTCCAGCGCCGCCGCAGTGGTGCCGCCGGGGGTGAGCATTCCGGGGTCGCCGATCAGTCCCCGGCCGATCATTACGGAATTGATCTGAGGGTATTTTTTCTCAAATTCCCGGATTTGGGTCGGGGTGCACAGATTTCCGTTGTAGCAGAGCCGGTTTTTACTGTTTTCCACGGCGTAGTCGAACCAGTCGAAATGAATGGGGCTTCTGTAGAATTCCTGCCGCACCCTTGGATGGACGGTCAGCTCCCGGATGGGGTAGCGGTTGAAAATTTCCAGCAGTGCTGGAAATTCCTCCGGCGACTGCATCCCCAGCCGGGTTTTTACGGAAACGGCAATGGGACACTTGGAAAACACGGCGTCCAGAAACCGGTCGAGATCTTCCGGGTCTGCCAGCATCCCTGACCCCTTGCCCTTGGCGGTGACCGTCCCGGAGGGGCAGCCCAGATTGAGGTTGACCTCGTCATAGCCCCGGTTGCGGATGACCTCCGCCGCCCAGAGAAAATCCCCCGGCACTTTGGTCAGCACCTGAGGGACGGCGGCAAAGCTCACACTGTCCGCCTCTGGCAATTCCCGGCTTTCCCGTTGGGTAAGCTGGCGGTGGACGGTGGGGGAGAAGAAGGGCATATAATATCGGTCAACCCCGGGGAAATACTTGTTGTGAAGACGGCGGTAAACGCTGTCCGTCAGCCCCTCCATGGGGGCAAAATAATAGCGCATAGGCGTTCTCCAGAATGTACGCAAATGCAGAATGAAGCACTCCGGGGCGAGAAATCGCCCTGAAGGTGCATTCATTCTGCATTTATGATTTTATCAGATTTCCATGATCACGGGCAGGATCATGGGATTGCGCTTGGTGGTCTTATAGAGATAGCCGCTCAGGTCGTTCTTGATGGCGGACTTGATGGCCGACCAGTCCCGCACCCGCTTGCGCTGGCAGCGGTCGATGGCCTCCATGGCGACCTCCTTCAATTCGTCCATCAGGTCTTCGGACTCCTTGACGTAGATGAAGCCCCGGGTGATGATGTCCGGGCCGGTGATGATGCTGCCGTCCTCGCTGCTCAGGTTCACGCACACCACGATCATGCCGTCCTCCGCAAGATGCTTGCGGTCCCGCAGCACCACGCTGCCCACGTCGCCCACGCCGCTGCCGTCCACGAATACACGCCCGGCGGGGACGGTGCCGTTGACCTTGCAGGTCTTGCCGGTGAACTCGAAGACGGTGCCGATCTCGCCGATGTGAATGTTCCGGGGATTCATGCCCATGGACTGCGCCAGCTTGGCGTGGAGCTGCAAATGCCGCTGCTCGCCGTGGACGGGGATGAAGAACTTGGGCTTTACCAGTCCGTGGACGATTTTCAGCTCCTCCTGACAGGCGTGGCCGGAGACGTGAAGCCCCTCGCTCTTTTCATACACCACGTCCGCGCCCTTGCGGTACAGCTCGTTGATGATGTTGCTGATGGACTTTTCGTTGCCGGGAATGGCGGAGGCGGAAATAATGATCCGGTCGCCGGCAGTGATGTCCACCTGCTTGTGGGTGCTGAACGCCATCCGGTACAGGGCGGACATATTCTCACCCTGAGAGCCGGTGGAGACAATGACGATCTTATTCTTGGGCAGGCTCTTGATGGAAGCTAAGTCCACGATAGTTCCCGGCTTCACCTTCAGATAGCCCAGCTCCTGGGCGACCTTCAGCATATTCTCCATGCTCCGGCCGGAGACGGCCACCTTGCGGCCGTAGCGCTGGGCGGTGGAGAGAATGGACTGGATGCGGTGCATGTTGGAGGCGAAGGTGGTGACGATGATCCGCTGGTCGCAGTTGCGGAACTGCCGGTCAAGGCTGTCGGCGACCACGTTCTCGCTGGGGGTGTAGCCCTGCCGCTCCACGTTGGTGGAGTCCGCCAGCATCGCCAGCACGCCCTGATTTCCCAGCTCGCCCAGCCGCGCCAGATCCATCATGCCGTCGTGGGAAGTGGGGTCGATCTTGAAGTCGCCGGTGAATACCACTGTACCCACGGGGGTGCGGATGGCGAAGGCTACCGCGTCGGGGATGGAGTGGTTCACGTGGATGAACTCCACGGTGAAGCATCCGGCCTTTACTACGTCACCGGGCTTGTGGGTGACGAGCTTGACCTTGTCTGCCAGCCGGTGCTCTTCCAGCTTCAGCTTAATAAGACCGCAGGTCATGGAGGTGCCGTGGATGGGGCAGCTCACGTCCCGCATGGCGTATGGGATGGAACCAATGTGGTCTTCGTGGCCGTGGGTGATGAACATGCCCCGCAGCTTTTTCTGGTTGGCCACAAGATAGGTAAAATCGGGGATGACCAGATCGACGCCGTACATGTCTTCCTCCGGGAAGCCCACGCCGCAGTCGATCACGATCATATCTTTTCCGTACTCCAGGACGGTACAGTTCTTGCCGATCTCGTCAAGGCCGCCCAGAGGGATAATTTTCAGTTTTTCTGCCAAATGAATCAATAACTCCTTTCAAAATGTACATGAAAATGCCTTTAAGGCACAACAAGCAGGCAGCCGCTTCCCTCAGAATCCGGCCCCGAATCGCCTTCTCCCAAGAAAACGCCTGCAATGTTTTTCCTCTTGTCTTTGTGGGAAGCGCGTCCGCGTCTCCCAAATGCCCGGGTAAAGCCCGTCCCCGGCGCTGGCACATATAGTATAACACAATTCCGGGAAAAAGTATACAATTTTTTTGCGGTCTTTTTTACGGATTTGACGGAAAAAGAGTTGCACCTTTTGGCTGGATTTGCTATAATATCGGGTATAGTATGGATATCTGTGGCTGGTCGCAGCCGGAAGGAGGACGTTTGGCAGTGAATCGAAAGCTGGGAAGACTGCTCAGACCCGGAATGGGTGCATACTTTTTCGTGATGGCTGCTTTCTGCGCCGCGGCGCTGCTGGTGGGGCATTACTGGCTGGCTGCCGGAGAAATGACGGTGACGGTGGTCACGTTCCTATTGTACGTTCTGGACAGGACACGCCGGGAGCGGAAAATTCAGCAGTATATCCAGTCGGCCTCCAACACGCTGGAAGCTTCCAGCGGCGGGGAAGCGCCCCTGCCTGCGGTGATGGTTCGTCTGGGGGACGGGGACATCGTCTGGGGCAACCATCGTTTCAGCGAGCTGACGGGGTACGCCGACACCATGACCCAGCTGCGGCTGGAAGAGGTGCTGCCGGACTTCACCCTGGACTGGCTCACCGCCGGAAAAACGGAAAGCCCCCATGACGCGGTTCTGGGCAACCGCCGCTACCGGGTATACGGCACCACCATCCGGGCGGAGGACAACCGGGGCACCATGCTGGGCGTGCTGTATTTTTCCGACCTGACGGAGCTGTATCAGGTGCGGGACGAGTATATCCGCTCCCGGCCTGTGGTTGCCATCATTCTTATTGATAATTACGAGGAACTGACCAAAAACCTGACGGAAAGCGCCATTTCCTCCATGAACGCCAAACTGAACGAAACCATCACCCGGTGGACGGAGGGCTACAGCGGATTGCTTCGACGGTTGGAGCGCAACCGCTTCCTGTTCATTTTCGAGAAGCGGGATCTGGAACGGGCGAAGGAAAATAAGTTCTCCCTGCTGGAAGACATTCACGAGATTGTCAATTCCTCCGGCCTGCCCGCCTCCATTTCCATCGGTCTGGGCGTGGACGGCGAGAGCTTCGAGGAAAGCTACGATTTTGCCGCGCTGGGCATCGAGATGGCACTGAGCCGCGGCGGCGATCAGGCGGTCATCAAAGACCGGGTCAACTTCAATTTCTACGGCGGGCGGAACCGGGAAGCGGATTACCGCAGCAAGGTGCGTTCCCGTGTGACGGCCAATTCCCTGATGGAGCTGATCGGCCAGAGCGGCCGGGTGTTCATCATGGGACACAAGAACGCCGACTTGGACGCCGTGGGCGCGGCCATGGGCATCAGCTGCCTGTGCCGTAAGCGGGGGAAGAAGGCCAATATTGTCATTGACTTGGAAAACAATGCCGCCGGAAAGCTGATCGAGGAAATTCAGGCGGTTCCCGAATACCGGGATGTGTTCGTGTCCGGGCAGGATGCCCTGCTGATGGCGGACAACCGGAGCATCCTCGTGGTGGTGGACACCAACCGGCCGGATCAGGTGGAGTGCAGACCGCTGCTTGAAGCCATCTCCAAGGTCTGTGTGGTAGACCATCACCGCCGGGCGGCGGATTATATCAACCCCGTGGTGGTCAACCTTCACGAGCCTTACGCCTCCTCGGCGGCGGAGCTGGTGACGGAGGTGCTCATGTATGCCGTGGAGAAGAAGGACGTGCTGCCTATTGAGGCGGAAAGCCTGATGGCAGGCATCTGTCTGGACACCAAGTTCTTCAACGTCCGTACCGGCGAGCGTACCTTTGAGGCCGCAGCCGTCCTGCGCCGTCTGGGCGCGGACACAACGGAGGTCAAGAAGCTGATGCAGAACGACTTCCAGGACACCATGGCGAAGTATCAGATCATCAAATCCTCCCGCCTGTACCGGCAGGAGATCGCCATTGCGGCGCTGAACACCCCCACGACCCGGGTGCTGGCGGCGCAGGCGGCGGACGAGCTATTAAATATTTCCGGCATTACCGCGTCCTTCGTCCTCTATCCGGACGGGGAGCAGGTCATCATTTCCGCCCGAAGCATTGGCAGCGCCAACGTCCAGATGATTCTGGAACCTCTGGGCGGCGGCGGCAACACCGCTACAGCCGGCGCGCAGATGAAGGACACCACCGTCAAGGAAGCGCTGGACGAGCTGGTGGCGTCCATTGATAAGTTCTACGAAGAATAAACCAGGCCAAACGCCGTTTTAACGGCTGTTTGGCGTACATATCATACCGATTAAGGAGACTGTTACAATGAAAGTAATTCTGCTGCAAGATGTAAAAGGAAAGGGCAAAAAAGGACAGATGATCGAGATTTCCGACGGCTACGCCCGGAACTATATGCTGCCCCGGAAGCTGGCGACCGAGGCGACCCCTGACGCCGTGAACACCATGCGCATGAACGACAAGGCCAATCAGGAGCGTATTGCCCGGGAAAAGGCCGAGGCCATGGAGACCGCCGGAAAACTGCGGGAGATGACCGTCACCGTGGCCGCCAAGGGCGGCGGCGCGGGACGTCTGTTCGGCTCCGTGACCAATCAGGAAATCGCCGACGCACTGGCGAAGACCGGTATCAAGCTGGACAAGCGGAAGATCATCATTGCGGAACCCATCAAGAACGTGGGTACGTACACCGTCACCTGCAAGCTGGGCTATGAGATTTCCGCGCCGCTGACGGTGAAGATCGTCGAAGCATAAGATTTTACAGCACTATATTCTATAGAGAAAGGAGAACTTGCCATGGATGAAGAACTTCTGTCCCGGCAGCAGCCCCAGTCGCTGGAGGCGGAGCAGGCGGTCCTGGGTTCCATTCTCATCGACAGCCGGTGCATTACGGATGTGGTGGGCATTGTGAAGCCGGAGGACTTTTACCTGCAGCAGAACCGGGAAATTTATGAAGCCATCTATACCATGTTCAACTTCTCCCAGACCATTGACCCGGTCACGGTGCTGGACAAGCTGAAGGAGCTGGGCTATTACCACGACAATTCCCGGGATTACATCCTCCAGTTGATGGAGATCACCCCCACCGCCGCCAATGTGGCGCGCTATGCGGCCATTGTGCAGGAAAAGTCCATGCTTCGGGGACTGAATCAGGCCGCGACGGACATTCAGCAGATGGTGTCGGAAGAGGTGGGAACCCCCGCTGAGATGCTGGAATCTGCGGAAAAGAAAATTTACGCCCTGCGCAAGGGCGAGCGAGGCGACTCTCTGGAGCACATCGGCACGACGCTGCACAAGGTGTTCGACCGCCTGACAGAGCTGAGCCAGTCGGATTCCCTGATCCCCGGCCTGTCCACCGGCCTGCGGGATCTGGACACCCGGATCAACGGACTGAACAAGTCTGACCTTCTGCTTATCGCCGCCCGGCCTGCCATGGGTAAGTCCGCCTTTGCGCTGAATATCGGCGTCAATGTGGCGAAAAAGTACAAGAAAACCGTTGCCATTTTCAATCTGGAAATGTCCCGGGAGCAGCTGGCCATGCGTCTGCTTGCCAGCGAGGGCTTCGTGGAGCTGCAAAAGCTGGCCACGGGCAAGCTCAGCGAGGACGAGTGGAGCAAGCTGTGCATGGCCTCCGCCGCCCTGAGCCAGACGGACATCCGTATTGACGATAACCCCTCCGTCACCGTGGCGGACATCAACGCCAAGTGCCGCCGCTTAGACAATCTGGGATTGGTCATCATCGACTACTTACAGCTGATGCAGGGTTCCGGGTACGGAAAGAACAGCGACAACCGTGTTACCGTGGTGGGCGAAATTTCCCGTTCCCTGAAAATCATGGCGAAGGAGCTGGACGTGCCGGTGATCTGCCTGAGCCAGCTGTCCCGTGCGGTGGAGAGCCGCACCGACAAGCGGCCGATTCTGTCCGACCTCCGGGAATCCGGCGCCATCGAGCAGGACGCCGACTCGGTGATGTTCCTGTACCGGGACGAATATTATCACGAAAATACCGAGGACAAGGGTGTGGCGGAGTGCATCGTCGCCAAGAACCGTCACGGCGAGACCGGCGCGGTGAAGATGCAGTGGATCGGCCAGTACCAGACCTTTGCCGACCGGGAGTGGAAACATGCGGAATAAGCTCTTGCGGATGATCCGGCAGTATGATATGATCATGCCGGGGGATACGGTCGTTTGCGCCGTCTCCGGCGGGGCGGATTCCGTGGCGCTCCTGTTCGCCATGTATCTGCTGAGGGACAAGCTGGACATCCGTCTGGAAGCCGCGCATTTTAACCACCATCTCCGTGGGGAAGAATCAGACGGGGACGAAGCCTTTGTCCGGGAATTCTGCGGACGCTATGATATCCCCTTACACGTCGGCTCGGCGGAGGTTCGCCCCGGAAAAAAGGGGCTGGAAGCCGCCGCCCGGGATGCCCGGTATGCATTTCTTCGGGGCTTAAACGGGAAAATTGCCACTGCCCACACCGCTGACGACAACGCCGAGACGGTCATCATGCGCATGATCCGCGGCACCGGCCTGAAAGGGCTGGGCGCCATTGCCCCAGTCAGCGGAAATGTCATCCGTCCCATGCTGCTGATAAACCGGCAGGAGGTGGAGAAATTCCTGCTTGCGTGGGGGCTTCCCCACCGGGAGGACAGCTCCAACGCTTCCGATGCCTTTTTACGAAACCGTATCCGTCATACCGTGATACCTCTGCTGAAATCGGAGAATCCCCGCCTGGCGGAGAATCTTTCTCTGATGGCGCTGCGGCTGCGGGAGGATGAGGATTTCCTCGCTGCACAGTCGGATTTCCCGACGCTGCCCGGTGTGCAGACGCTGAGAGCCATGCCGAAAGCTCAGCGCAGCCGCTGCATCGAGAGATTTTTGAAAGACAGCGGCGTGAGGGAGCCGGAGGATTCCCATATTTCCGCAGCGGAAGGGCTGCTGTTTTCCGACAAACCCTCCGCGCGGGTCAACCTTCCCGGCGGCGTGACAGTGAGCAGACGGTATGACCGTCTGGAAGCTCAAGCGCACAGGCCCCGCCCGGAACCAGTGGCACTGACCTGCCCCGGAGAAACGGTTTACGGAGACTACCGCGTGACCTGTGCCCCGGCGGAAAAGATCATCAACACGCCGGACACCTTTACCGTTCGTCCCGTTGGGACGCTGACCCTTCGCCCCCGGGAAAGCGGGGACACTATCCGCCTGAGCGGCGGAACCAAAAGCCTGAAAAAGCTGTTCATCGACCGGAAAATCCCCGCAGCCATGCGGGAGCGGATTCCCGTATTGTGTGATGAACGGGGCGTTTTGGGCGTATATTCCATTGGCGTTCACGCCAATCGCGCCGCCGGGGAGCTACCCGCCGTGACTGTCCATTTTGACGTGGATATTCCGGAAAGCAGCGACGATTAAGCGTGCAAATAGAATGAAATACACAGCATAAGGGAGAAAAAGCTATGGAAAAGGACATTCAGGAGATTCTGCTGACCGAGGAACAGATCAAGACCCGCATCGCGGAGCTGGGCAAAGAGCTGACGGCGGACTACGCGGGGAAAGACCCCATTATCGTTGGCGTCCTAAAGGGCGTTGTGGTGTTTTACGCGGACATGATCCGGGAGATCAAAACCCACTGCGAGATGGATTTTATGTGGATCTCCTCCTATGCCGGAACCAATTCCACCGGAAAGATGGAGGTCAAGCGGGACATCGCCTCGGATATTAAGGGCCGCCATGTGCTGATTCTGGAGGACATTTACGACACCGGCAATTCACTGGACTTTACCTACCGTCATCTGCTGGCGCGGGAGCCTGCGTCCCTGAAGATCTGCACCCTGCTGGATAAGCCCGAGCGCCGCCGTCCCGGCATCACCCTGAAGCCCGATTACGTCGGCTTTACCATTCCCAACGCCTTTGTGGTGGGCTACGGCCTTGACTACAACGAACACTACCGGAATCTGCCCTATGTCGGCGTTCTGAAGCCGGAGGCTTACGGAATCTCTGAGTAATCCGGCTTTCCGGAGCTTTCTCATGAAAAATAAGGAGTAACCCCAAATTGAAAAGAACGAGATGGATACCACTCATTGTGTACGCGGCGCTGCTGGTGGCGTTTTTAGGCTGGATCAGCAACCTGTTTACCACCAGTCAGGACACCCTGCCCTATTCCAAGGTCGTTGAGCTGTTCAATAAGGAACAGGTGCGTCAGTTCGTGGTGCAGGATCAGACCATTACGATGCAGCTGAACAAACCCTACAACGGCCAGACCACCATCACCGCACCGTTGGCCGACCCGGAGAGCTTCCGGCAGGAGATGCACGAGACTTTTGCGGAGCAGACGGCCTCCGGCGTGCTGGAAAACTACAATTTTGTTCCGGACAAGGGCTTTTCGCCCTATACCCTGATTCTTCCGCTGCTGGTGGTCGGCCTGGTAATTTTGTTTGTCTGGGCGCTGCTGATGGGACGTATGAGCAGTGCCGGGAATCCCATGAATGGGTTCAGCAAAGCCCGGACGGTTCTGGGCGTTCCCGGAGACAAGAAAGTGACCTTTGACGACGTTGCGGGTGCGGACGAGGAAAAGGAAGAGCTTCAGGAAATCGTGGATTTCCTGAAAAATCCCGAAAAATTTACCGAGATCGGCGCACGGATTCCCCACGGCCTTCTGTTGGTGGGGCCTCCCGGCACAGGCAAGACCCTGCTTGCCCGGGCTGTCGCGGGAGAGGCGGGCGTGCAGTTTTTGTCCATTTCCGGCTCGGATTTCGTGGAAATGTACGTGGGTGTCGGCGCAGGACGTGTCCGGGACCTGTTTGAACAGGCCAGAAAAATCGCCCCTGCCATCGTGTTCATCGACGAGATTGACGCCGTCGGCCGCAAGCGCGGCTCCGGTCTGGGCGGCGGTCACGACGAAAAGGAACAGACACTGAACCAGCTGCTGGTGGAAATGGATGGCTTCACCCGTTCGGAGGGCGTCATCGTTCTGGCGGCAACCAACCGGCCGGACATTCTGGACCCGGCGCTGCTGCGCCCCGGCCGCTTCGACCGGCAGATCCACGTGGGACGGCCGGATGTGAAGGGGCGGGAGGAAATTCTGAAAGTCCACGCCAAGGATAAAAAGCTGGACGCTTCGGTGAATCTGAAAACCGTCGCCCGCTCCACTGCCGGATTTACCGGCGCAGACCTGAGCAATCTTCTCAATGAAGCGGCGATTCTGGCGGCCAGAGCGGACCGCCCGGTGCTGACCATGGAGGACATGAACGAGGCGCTGATGAAGATCACCGCCGGTCCCGCGAAAAAGAGCCGCGTCCAGACCCGGAAGGATTTGAAGGAGACAGCTGTCCACGAAGCCGGTCACGCTGTCGCCATGTACAACCTGCCAACTCATGATCCGGTGCGTCAGATCACCATTGTTCCCCGGGGGCAGTCTTTGGGCGCGACATGGTATCTGCCAAAGGATGATTCTTCTAACCTGACCCGCAACGAAATGTATGAGCAGATCGTATCGCTGCTGGGCGGACGTGTTGCGGAAGCTCTGTTCCTCGGGGATATTTCCGTGGGCGCTTCCAATGACATCGACCGGGCAACGAAGCTGGCGAAGGACATGGTCGCTCGCTACGGCATGTGCGAGAAGCTGGGTACAGTGTCTTATCTTGACGGCGGAGAGGTGTTCATTGGTCGGGACTACCAGACCACAAAGAGCTATTCCGAGAAGGTCGCCGGAACCATCGACGACGAGGTCAGGGCGCTGATCGACAAGGCATATGACCACTGCAAGCAGATTCTGACAGACAACAGCGACAAGCTTCACAAGGTCGTGGACTTCCTTCTGGAAAAGGAGACTATGACCGGCGAGCAGTTTGAAGCGATCATGCAGGGCAGGGAAGTGGGAGATGCTTCCTCCACCTCCATGTTCGACGGCTTCGAGGACGGGAAGGAAGACCCGAAGGCCACCGAAGAATAGCGGTCACGGCGAGCTATACAAAACAAATCACCCCGGTATCCGTTCGGATACCGGGGTGATTTCGAGCCTATATAGTCATTATATAAATCTGGCAGGGATTCCATTCGTCCCACAGCGTTGGGAACACTTCCAGTTCCTTGAATCCCAGAGAGAGATAGAAGCGGTTGGTATCGTCGTAAATAGAATATCTGCCCATCTGGACGGTTTTGACTTGGATAAAGGAATATCCCAGCCGTTTGGCTTCGGCTTTGGCCTGCTCAAAAAGCGCTCTGCCGATGCCTTGCCGGTGATATTCCTGCCGCACCCCCATGACGGCCAGCTCCACGGTATGCCGCCCGGTTTCTTTCAGATAGAGAAAGCCGACGGGAACATCGTCCGCAAAGGCGCAGAAGAATGGGCGTCCTTTGCTGTCCGCGATATACGCCTCCGTGGCTTCCGGGATGCCGAACCAATCCGGAAGCACTTCCAGAATGGCTCTTGCGATGTCCTTTTTCTCGATATCGCTGTCAATTTTCTGTATTACCATTGGGATTGCTCACTTTCTTCCGCCGCAGCCATTCTTTAGCGGGAGCGGCGGCGTGTGCCTGGGTCGTTGCGGCCCGCATCCTGAAACGACCCCGGTATCCATTCGGATACCGGGGTGATCGCTTATAAGTTGGAGGCAACGCTCTTTCTGACCAGTGCGCGGTGAAGCTTGGCCTCTGCCAGACGCAGGTCGGTGTCGGATGCGTTTTTGTCGTGGAGTACCTTCTCCGCTTTTTCACGGGCGGCCTCCGCACGGGCAACATCGATCTTGTCTGCCCACTCAAAGGTAGTGGGGACTAACGTCACCTCGCCCTTTGAGACGCTGACCATACCGCCGATGCACGCCGCTGTCCGGCGCTGTCCGCCGGACACAATGACGGCCCGCCCCATACCCAGGGGGGCAACATAGTTCATGTGACGGGCAAGAATGCCGATGTCGCCGTTGGTGGTGCGAACAAGCAGTTCTTCTGCCTGACCGTCATAAATCAGGCCGTCGGGGGTGACGATTTTCAAGTGGAAGGGTGTCATGCCTTCTCACCGCCCCGGTACTTGGCAACCACGTCGTCGATGGAGCCGGCGAACAGGAAGTAGGATTCGGGAATGTCGTCATATTTACCCGCAATGATTTCCTGGAAGGAGCGGATGGTTTCCTTCAGGGGGACGTACTTGCCCTGATAGCCGGTGAACTGCTCGGCAACATGGAAGGGCTGGCTGAGGAAACGCTGCACCTTACGGGCGCGGTTGACCGTCAGCTTGTCCTCTTCGGAAAGCTCGTCCATACCCATGATGGCGATGATATCCTGCAGCTCTTTGTAGCGCTGGAGGATGCTCTGCACGGCACGGGCGGTCTCGTAATGCTCCTGACCAACGATTTCGGGAGTCAGGATACGGGAGGTGGAGTCCAGCGGGTCAACGGCGGGGTAAATGCCCAGAGAGGAAATGCCGCGGTCAAGAACCGTTGTGGCGTCCAGGTGGGCGAAGGTGGTAGCGGGGGCGGGGTCGGTCAGGTCGTCGGCGGGAACGTAGACAGCCTGAACGGAAGTGATGGAACCTTCCTTGGTGGAGGTGATACGCTCCTGCAGGGCGCCCATTTCCGTTGCCAGAGTGGGCTGATAGCCGACGGCGGAGGGCATACGGCCGAGCAGTGCGGATACCTCGGAACCGGCCTGCGTGAAACGGAAGATGTTGTCGATAAACAGCAGCACGTCCTGATGCTTCACATCACGGAAGTACTCTGCCATGGTCAGGCCGGACAGGCCCACGCGCATACGGGCTCCTGGCGGTTCGTTCATCTGACCGAAGACCATGGCGGTCTTGGAAATAACGCCGGACTCGGTCATTTCGTTGTACAGGTCGTTGCCCTCACGGGTACGCTCGCCAACGCCGGTGAAGACGGAATAGCCGTTGTGGGCAGTGGCGATGTTGTAAATCAGCTCCTGAATCAGAACGGTCTTGCCAACGCCTGCGCCGCCGAACAGACCGATCTTACCGCCCTTGGCATAGGGGCAGATCAGGTCGATGACCTTGATGCCGGTTTCCAGAATCTCGGTAGCGGGCTGCTGCTCCTCGTAGGAGGGAGCGGGACGGTGGATGGGCCAGCGCTCGACGCCCTGTACAGGCGCTTTGTTGTCAATGGGCTGACCCAGCAGGTTAAATACACGTCCCAGGCACTCTTCGCCAACGGGAACGGAGATAGGCGCGCCGGTGTCGGTGGCCTCGGTGCCGCGCTGCAGACCGTCCGTGGAGGACATAGCGACACAGCGAACCACATTGTCGCCGATGTGCTGTGCGACCTCCGCCACGATGGTATGCTCGCCGTTGGGAATCTCGATGGCGCTGAGCAGACTGGGCAGCTGATCGTCAGCGAAGCGGATGTCAAGAACAGGACCCATGACCTGGATCACAGTTCCTTTGTTTTTGGCCATTGGGAATTCAACTCCTTCTGCTGAAATATTTGCGGAACAAAACGCGGGTGGAATACCCACTTTTACCCAAAATTCCGGGCTTAACCGACATTAGATACCGCAAATTCGTAACTTCTGGGGATTGGGCGATCGGAATACCGTCCCTGCGGGGACTCAGGAACCTGCGACGATCTCCGTGATCTCCTGGGTGATCGCGGCCTGACGGGCGCGGTTGAATTTCAAGCTCAGGTCGTCGATCATATCGTCGGCGTTCTGGGTCGCGGAATCCATGGCAGCCCGGCGGGCAGCCTGCTCGGAGGCGCGGCTTTCGCACAGCGCACCGTAGATAACGCCGCCCAGATACTCGGGGATGATCGCGGCGAAAACCTCTTCGCTGTCGCCCTCGTACAGGATATCGCCCTGATTGGTACTCTCTTTCTTTTCCGGCTTTTTCAGAGGCAGCAGCTGCATGGCTGCGGGCGTCTGGGCAAGGACGGAGACGAAATTGGTATACGCAACGACGATCTGGTCAAATTCTCCTGCCAGAAAAGCCTTGCTTACCTGCTTGGAGATGGAGAAGCAGTCGCCCACGGTCAGTTCGGCCGCTTCGGCGTAGTGCTCCGTAAAGGTCGGGATCTGCTTGCTCCTGAAATAGTCCAGAGCCTTCTTGCCGATGGGCAGGACTACGGCGTCCTTGCCAGCGATCTCCGACTGAACCAGCTTGAGAATGTTGCTGTTGTAGCCGCCGGCAAGACCGCGGTCACCGGCAATGACGATATACAGTGCTTTTTTTACAGGACGCTCCTGTAAATAGGGGGAGGAGAAATCCCGGTTGGAGGACGCGATGTCCGCGATGGTGGAGTAGAGAATTTCAAAATAGGGGCGGGAGGAAAGCACCTGCGCCTGCGCCCGGCGGAGCTTGGAGGCAGCGACCATTTCCATGGCCTTTGTGATCTGCCTGGTGGACTCCATGCTTCGGATGCGGTTCTTGATTTCCTTGGTGGAAACGCCAGCCATGGCTTATCCCTCCTTATGCCTGAAATTCAGCCACCAGCTCGTCCAGGGCAGCTTTCAGGGCGTTCTCCGTCTCGGTCTCCAGCTTGCCGGTGGAGCGAATGGCCTCGAGAACGTCGGCGTGGTGATTGTTCATATGCTCTTCCAGCCGCTTTTCAAACTCGGGGATCTGCGCCACGGGAATGGAAGTGAGATATCCGTGGGTCACGGCGTAGATGATGCACACCTGCTGCGCCACTTCCTTGGGAGAACCGTTCTTCTGTTTCAGCACGGCCACGATCCGTTCGCCCAGAGCCAGACGGGACTTGGTATCCGCGTCCAGATCGGAGCCGAACTGGGCAAAGCTTTGCAGCTCGCGGTACTGGGAGTACAGCAGCTTCAGAGAACCGGCCACCTTCTTCATGGCCTTGATCTGGGCGTCGCCGCCCACACGGGAGACGGAAATACCGGGGTTCACGGCGGGCATGATGCCGGAGTTGAACAGCTCGGTCTCCAGGAAGATCTGACCGTCGGTGATGGAAATGACGTTGGTGGGAATGTAGGCGGACACGTCGCCGGCCTGGGTCTCGATGATGGGCAGAGCGGTCAGACTGCCGCCGCCAAGCTCCGGGGACAGCTGAGCTGCCCGCTCCAGAAGACGGGAGTGGAGGTAGAAGACGTCACCGGGGTAGGCTTCCCGTCCGGGCGGACGGCGGATCAGCAGGGAAATGGCACGGTAGGCCACCGCGTGCTTACTCAGATCGTCGTAAATCACCAGCACGTCCTTGCCCTGATACATGAAGTATTCGCCCATGGTGCAGCCTGCATAGGGGGCGATATACTGCATGGGCGCCAGCTCGGAAGCGGTGGCGGAGACCACGATTGTATAGTCCATAGCGCCGCCGGCGGTAAGGCTGTCCACGACCTGCGCCACGGTGGAACGCTTCTGACCGATGGCAACGTAAATGCAGATGCAGCTCTTGCCCTTCTGGTTCAGAATGGTGTCGGTGGCGATGGTGGTTTTGCCGGTCTGGCGGTCGCCGATGATCAGCTCACGCTGGCCGCGGCCGATGGGAATCATGGAGTCGATGGCCTTGATACCGGTTTGCAGGGGGCGGGAGACGTGCTGCCGCTCGATGATACCGGGGGCGGGCATTTCGATGGCGCGGTAAGCCTCTGCCTCAATGCTGCCCTTGCCGTCGATGGGCTCGCCCAGGGCGTTGACAACGCGCCCGATGAGCTTTTCGCCCACGGGGACGGACACGACTCTGCCGGTGCGCTTGACGGTATCGCCTTCCTTAATGCCCTGATCGGAGCCGAGGATGACGATGGAGACGGTGTCCTCTTCCAGATTCTGGGCCATGCCGTAGGAGCCGTCGGGAAATTCCACCAGTTCACCGGCCATGCACTTTTCAAGGCCAGAGGCCTTGGCAATGCCGTCGCCTACCAGAATGACGACGCCGGTTTCGCTGACTTCAATCTTGTTTTCGTAATTTTTGATCTGGCTGCGAATGATTTTCGTTATTTCTTCGGGTTTCAGTTCCATACAGTCCCTGCTTTCTCGTCAGAGTACGGTTTTGTTCAGCAGTTCCCGGATGGCGTCCAAGCGATGGGACACGGTGTCATCCAGGCGCTGACCGTCATAGTCCAGGCGGACACCGCCCAAGACTGCGGGATCAATGCGATTGTGGAGCGCGATCGTCTTTCCGGTGATCTGGCTCAGCTTTCCTGTGAGCTTTTCCTCCTGCGCCGGGGTGAGGGCTACGGCGGTGACGGCCGTCACCTTCAGAATGCCGTTATCCCGGTTGTACAGTTCGGAAAAAGCGTCACAGCAGTCGGAAAAGTGGCGAATATAGCCCCTTTCCGTCAGGATTTTCATAAAATTCAGAATATAGGGATGCACCGAGCCGCGGAAGCTGGTGTCTAAAATCCGGCACCGCTCCGGCTTGGAAAGGCTGGGGTTGGAGAGCAGACGGACAAAATCCGGCTCCTCACCGAAGCTTTTTTGCAGGACGGTCAGCTGCTCCCCGATTTCCCGGGACAGCCCCTCGTCCTTAGCAAGCTCGTACAGGGATTGACCGTAGACGTTACCAACCTCTGTCATTTCTGATCACCCAATTCTTCAATGAAGCGGTCGATCATGCCGTCCTGATCGGCGTCGTTCAGCTCACGGGCCACGACCTTTCCGGCGATGGCCATAGCCAGCTCGGAAATTTCATTCTTGGCCTCGTTGATGGCTTTTTTCTTTTCCATCTCGATGTCGGACGCGGCCTTGGTCTTGATCTGGGCGGCCTGCTTCTGCGCCTGAGAAATGATCTCCTCGCTGCGCTGGGCGGCGGTCTTCTGGGCGGAGAGGATCATATCGTCAGCCTTGGTTTTCGCCTGACGCATATTCTCCTCATAGGTCTGCTTGATGGCCGCCGCTTCGGATTTCGCGGCCTCGGCGTCGGCAATCTGCTTGTCGGCGGTCTCGCGGCGCTTGTCCAGCACGGCCTTGATTTTATCCAGGAAGAAGATCTTGACGATAAGCAGCTGGATAAACAGGTTGCAAATCTGTGCAATCAGAGTTACGGGGTTTACCGTCACCAATGACTGGTAAAGGTCCATTGCGTTGCCTCCTTCCGGCGTACAATTTAGTGATCGAATTTCTCGCCGGAAATCAGCCCAGATGCTTCATGAACATGCCGGGGGCGACGAAGATCAGCAGCAGGCCGGTAACGAAGCCGTAAATACCGGTGGTCTCGGACAGAGCGATACCCAGAATCATGGTGCTGGTAACGTCACTCTTGCACTCGGGATTGCGGCCGATGATTTCACAGGCACGGGCGGCGCAGTTACCTTCGCCGATACCAGGGCCGATACCGGCGATCAGAGCCAGACCGGCGCCAATGCCGCAACCTGCCAGAGCAATGCCTTTAGCCAGAATTTCCATAAATATTTTCCTCCTAAATATTTGTTTACGTGTTTATTCAAATGGCCGCCGCGTTATCAGCCCGCGGCCTGTTTGATGAAGAGGGTGGTCAGGGTGCAGAAGATGAATGCCTGAATGCAGCCGCTGAACCAGTCGAAGTACAGGCTGGGAATGGCGGGAATGCCAATGGTCAGCCAAGGGTAATGCACACCCAGACAGGTGAGAATGGCGAGAACGCCCAGCACCGTGACGATGATGCCCAGAATCTTCAGCTTCTTTTTCTTTTTGGTAAAGCCGAGAATCAGAGGAATCAGGCCGACCACGGTGACGACCAGCGCGACATACATGCTGGATGCCAGCAGATGGAACAGCGCGCTGTTGGCGGCGACCAGAGCGGCGTAAATCAACGCGCTGATGACCGTACCGGAGAGAATGTTGCCGAAATGACGGCAGGCCATGGAGACGGGGGTGAACAGCTCACTCATGATATTGATGGGCAGAAGGATAAAGAGGGGATCCAGGAAGCTCTTCAGATACGCGCCGATGCCGGATGCCCTGATCTTATGGTAGGTAATCAGCACGAACACCACCAGCGCCCAGGCAAGCTCCGTCATCAGATCGGCGGTGGGGCTCCAGATACCCACAAGGCTGATCAGATTGGAGAAAATGCTGGTGACGAAGATGGTGCCGACCAGTGGGATGTAGCGGTCGAAATCCGGCCCCATGTTGCCCCGGACGAATTTCACCAGGGAGGTGTAGATCGTCTCAGCGACGGCCTGCTTCCGGGAAATGCCCGTGACCTTCAATCCGGACCCCAGCCAGATGAACAGAGCGGAGATCAGAATCAGAATCAGCCAGCTGACAATCAGCGTCTGGGTGATCTGAACCGTTCCGAACAGCGGGACGTTATCAAATGTAGCTATAATTCGCGCGCCATTGATTTCAACGTTCATACACTCACCTCATAAAATCGATGAATATTACAATTCTTACACTTCAAAGGGGCCGGGATGATCTTCCGACTCGTCCTGCTCCTGCACTTTTCCTTCGGCCTCAGCAGCGGCAGGTTTTTCGTCATTGGGAACGAGCTTGCCCCGGCTTTGCAGGAAGAAAATGACCACGTTGGGGAACAGAACGGGCAGCGCACCGGCCACAAAATGCACCTGGGGAATCAGGTATGCGGCGACGACCCAGACCGCCTGAAGAAGCAGGCGGACATTGTAGCTCATCTGGAATTTCTGCCGCATTTTCTTCTTGCTGTCGATCTCTACGGCGTCCTGCACCGTCAGGCAGAGAATGGTGAAATTCAGAATTGCCACCACAGAGCCGCATGCCGCGCCAAGCAGAATGCGGAGAATGTCAAACTTGCCGATGCCGAACTGACTCAGAAGAAACAGCCCCGCGATCATGATAACGTCGCACACCAGCGTGCCGACGGCGATGCGGGAGATTTCTTTTTTGGATGCTGCCTGTAATTTCATAACGGGAATTCCTCTTACTTGTGGTCATTGAAGGAGACGGGCGGGTCTTTGTGGCTGCTGCTTTCGTCGGCTGCCTTACGCAGGGCTTTCAGGCACGAGCGGGCAGTGCTGACGGAGGTAAGCAATCCCACAATGCCCAGCACAATCACGATCCAGAGACCAAGGTCAAACTTATCCTGAAGCCAGACGCCCAGAATCAAAAAGAAAACCGTGGGAAACAGAATGGAAAACCCAAACTGCACCACCCACATAAGCAAATTCAGCAGCTTCATAGTGCCTCCGCAGGGGAAAAATGTATGACCCGCAAAATCGTTCCAAATTATTATACCCGATTTTTTGTCGAGATTCAAGACCAATTTTGAAGAATCCGGCAAAAGTTTCTTTACCAGGTTTTAAGAGGACAGAAAGTGGAGAAAGAACGCAAAAGGGGCTTTCCATTTTCAAAGAAATATAGTAAAATAAAAAGGAATACATGCTGCTCTGCCAGAATGACCGGCACAGAAATCCTGTGTCCCTCATACAATATCCGGAGGTGGTTCTGGTGGTGGGTTACATTATGCTGGGAACGCTGGCGGCCTTTGGGCTGGTAAGTGCGCTGTGGGTGCTATACGGATTTCTGCTGCCCGCAGAGCGGGGCGGCGGGCTTTACGCTCCGGCAAGGCCGGGGGTGACGGAGGATTCCTTCGCCCGACGGTATCTTTGGCTGCGGGAGCTGGGGCTGCTGCGGGAGGAGCTTACCATGGTGGATTTTGGCATCAGCGACGTGGAACGGGACTGGCTGACGGAGCGGGGCGTGACGGTCTGCGCACCGGAAAAGCTGGCCGAGAGAATGGGAGAGAAAACGACTTGACGGAAGATCTGGAGATTTTGCAGGGCGCCATCAGCGCCGTGGTATATCAGAATTACGAAAACGGCTACGCCGTCCTTCGCGTGAACGTGGGCGGCGGTCAGAATGTGACGGTGGTCGGCACCATCCCTCTGCCCGCGGTGGGCGAACGGCTGATGGTGACGGGCAAGTGGAGCACCCACTCCAGCTACGGACGGCAGTTCGAGGCGGAATTTCTGGAGCGGCTGATGCCTCAGACCAGTCTGGAAATCCTGAATTATCTCAGCAGCCGCATCATCAAGGGCATCGGCCCCAAGACAGCGGCGCGGATTGTGGAGCATTTTGGGGAGCAGACCCTGCTGGTCATGGAACGGGAACCGGAGCGTCTGGCCGAGGTTCCCGGCATTTCCCGGGAAAAAGCAAAAGCCATGGGCGAGGAATTCCGGTTACAGGTGGGAATGCGGCAGCTGATGGAATTTTTTGCCGTGCATCACCTCCCGGCGGAGCTGGCGGTGCGGGCGTACAAGCTGTACGGCGACAGCACTGTGGAGCTTCTGTACGATGACCCGTACTTACTCATGGACGAGGGGCTTGACGCGCCCTTTGGAGCGGTTGACCGCTTTGCTATTGAGTTGGGCGTGGCGGGGGACGACCCCCGGCGGGTGGAGGCCGGAATCCTGTTTGAACTGAACTACAATCTCACGGCGGGGCACAGCTTCCTCCCGGAGGACAAGCTGCAGCTGGCGGTCAGCCAGCTGCTGAGCGTGGACGGCGAAGCGGTGAAACAGGGCATCGGGCGACTGCTGGAAGCCGACCGTCTGGTGCGCAGCACGCTGGCAGGTATCACCGTTGATTATCTTCCAAGGCTGTATGAAGCGGAAGTGAATTGCAGCCGGCGGCTTTTAGAGTTTGCAAAGGGCAGCTTCCCGCCGCCCAAAGGCTTGGAGCGCATGATTCAAAACGTGGCGGAGGAAAGCGGCATCGAATATTCCGAGGAACAGACCCGCGCCATCCGGGAAGCGGCGACCTCCGGGCTGCTGCTGATCACCGGCGGCCCCGGCACCGGTAAGACCACCATATTAAATGGTATATTGTCCCTGCTGGGGCAGATGCAGCTGGCGTGCCTGTTGGCCGCGCCCACAGGCCGTGCTGCGAAGCGGCTGACGGAGGTGACGGGGGAGAACGCCTCCACCATCCACCGGCTGCTGGAAGCGGGAATCGACCCCGGCACGGGGGACATGGTGTTCGTCCGGGACGAGGACAACCCCCTTAAATGCGACGCGGTGATCGTGGACGAAATGTCCATGGTGGACGTGGAGCTGCTGCACCATCTGTTGCAGGCCATCCCCAGAGGGAAGCGGCTGATTCTGGTAGGCGACCCCGACCAGCTGCCCCCCGTGGGGCCGGGATTCCCGTTCAACGATATGCTGCGCAGCGGATGCCTTCCCACGGTACGGCTGACGGAGATTTTCCGGCAGGCACAGCAGAGCCTGATCGTCATGAACGCCCACCGGGTGAATCAGGGGCAGATGCCGGAGCTGAAAAACGTCAAAAGCGACTTTTTCTTCCTGCGCAGGCAGAGTGAGGATGCGGTCAGCACCCTGATCCGGGAATTATGCACCACCCGGCTGCCCAAGAACATGGGTATCCCACCGGAGCAAATTCAGGTGCTGTCTCCCACCCGCAAGGGGGGCGTAGGCACCGCCGCGCTGAACAAAATGCTGCAAGCCGCACTGAACCCCGCCACTCCCGACAAAAAGGAGCGCGCTTTCGGAGATATTATTTTCCGGGAGGGGGACAGGGTGATGCAGATCCGCAACAATTATGATATATTATGGAAGAAGACCGATGGCAGCGCCGTGGGCACCGGCATTTTCAACGGCGACGTGGGGACGATCACCGGGATCGACACCGGTGCGGAGACCCTGACGGTGACCTTCGACGATCGGGCGGCGGACTACGACTTTACCCAGCTGAACGAGCTGGAACCCGCCTATGCCATGACCGTTCACAAAAGTCAGGGCAGCGAGTACCGGGCTGTGATTTTAACGGCGTGGAACGGTTCGCCGTACCTGCTCAGCCGCAGCATTCTCTACACCGCCATCACCCGGGCGAGAGAACTGCTGATTATTGTAGGTCGTGAGGAAACCGTGGCGGCGATGGTGGAAAACGCGAAGAAAAACCGCCGCTACACGGGGTTGAAGCTTCGCTTACAGGGGAAAACCGAATGAGACTGGTTCACTGGCTGCTGGGCGCGTTGTTTCCGCCCAAGTGCGTTCTGTGCGGCAAAGTCCTGGGAAAAGAGGAACTTGACCTGTGCCGCACCTGCCGGGAGGAAGCGCCGGAATATCTTAATAGAAAAAGAAGGTGTCAATTTCTTGACAGTTTCGCTGCGGTCTGGTACTATGAAGGGAATGTAAGAAGGAGCCTTCTGCGTTTCAAGTTCGGCGGCGCGAGAAATTACGCCGCTGCTTATGGCAGGCTGTTGGCCATGCGTATCCAGAATCAGTACCCCGACGGGTTCGATGTGCTGACATGGATCCCCGTCAGCCGTCTGCGGAAGCTGCGCCGTGGCTACGATCAGGTGGAGCTGCTGGCGAAGACCGTTGGGCGGGAGTTGGGGATGACCCCGACGCCCCTTCTGCGGAAAGTCCGTCACAACCGTCCCCAGTCCGGCATTCACGGCGAGGCGGAACGCCGGGCAAATGTGCTGGGCGTCTACCGGCTGACCCAAGGTGTAGAAATTGCCGGAAAGCGGATATTGCTGCTGGACGACATCCTGACCACCGGCGCCACGGCGGGAGAAGCCGCCCGTGTGCTGAAAACCGCCGGGGCGAAGGAAGTACATTGCGCTGCCGTTGCATCGGCAGGAAAGGAATAAGTAGGTGTCATTATGTTTTTATTTTCCAATGATCTGGGCGTTGACCTTGGTACATCCAATGTTTTGATTTACGCCGACGGCAAGGGACTGGTCGTCCGGGAACCCTCTGTTGTGGCTATGGACAAGAACACCGGCAAGATTTTGCAGGTGGGTGCGGCCGCGCGGAACATGCTGGGACGTACCCCCGGCAACGTGGTCGCCATGCACCCGCTGAAGGACGGCACCGTATCCGACCATGAAATGACCGTACGGATGCTTCAGGAAATGTTTAAGACCGCGACGAAGGCGTCCTTCTTCACTCCCAAGCCCCGTGTGGTCATCTCCGTACCCTCCGGCGTGTCCGAGGTAGAGGAGCGCAGCGTCATCAACGCCGCCATCGAAGCCGGCGCGCGCAGAGTGTTCCTGATAGAGGAACCCCTCGCGGCGGGTCTGGGCGCGGGACTGGACATTCGCGGCCCCAGCGGCCATCTGGTGGTGGACATCGGCGGTGGCACCACGGACATCGCGGTGCTGAGCATGAACGGCGTGGCCGTTTCTTCCTCATTGAAGGTGGCGGGCAACTACTTTGACGAGATGATAGCCCGGTACGTCCGCCGTCAGCACGGCGTGGTGATCGGTCAGGTCACCGCAGAGAATGTGAAAATTCAGATCGGTCAGGTCTACCCCCGGGACGAGGAGCGCAGCATGAACGTCAAGGGACGTGACTTCAAGACCGGTATGCCCAAGGTCATCACCCTGACCTCCACGGAGATTTTTGAGGTGCTGCGCCGTCCCGCCCGGATGATCACCGACGAGGTGCTGGCGGTTCTGGAGCAGACAAGCCCCGAGCTGGTGTCGGACATTTCCGAAAACGGCATCACCCTCACCGGCGGGTGCAGCCAGATCTGGGGTATGGATCTGCTGATCGCCGAGCGCACGGGCATCGGCTGTGTTCTGGCGGACGACCCCGACGCCTGCACAGCCTACGGCGCGGGCAAGAGCCTTGCATGGATCAATCACATGCAGGAAGGCCCCATCAACATTGCCAGAAAACGGGCGATGCGTGGCTGATATGGAGAAAAAAGCGAGGATCGGGCGAAGCGCCCTGCTGATTATTGGCATCATCTATACCGCCTTGGGCGGAACCTTTGTGATACTGGGCATTGCGCTGGCGGCGCTTCTGCGGGACAGCGACGCCTTTATGGTCGGTCTCATTTTCGGCGGGATCGGCACTATATTCCTGATTTTGGGAATCATTTTCCTCATTGTCGAATTCTGCAAGAAAAAGCGGTCGGATGCCCTGCTTGCCTCGGGACACTACATCCTGGGCGAGGTGGTGGATATTGCCGCGAATATCAACGTCAACGTAAACGGCCGGTATCCCTACTATATAATCGTGCAGTATATTGACTCCCACGGTGTGCGGCACATTTTCAAAAGCCCCAGTCTGCGCATTTTCCGCGATCCGGAGCTGCTCGGCAAAAAGGTGAAGGTCTATGTCGAAAATGATAATTTTAAGCATTATTATGTAGACGTGGACGAGATTCTGCCGAAGTATGTGGAACATTAGATAACAGAATTTGCCCCCAAAGGCCAAAAGCCTTTGGGGGCAGCGTTGTTAATCCCGATCGCAGGGAGTTTCTTTCTTCCGGTCGCAGCCGGTGGGAGTGAACTGGCGGGCGGGGAAGGGAATGCGGCTGAACATTTCGCAGGGGTCTTCGGTGCAGCAGCCCTCGCTGTCGCAGCATTCCTTTTCGGGAATGGCGTATTCCACCATCGGCACGACCAGCTGCACATCCCGTTCCAGTCGGACGATGGAGAACTGTCCCAGCGTGACGTACAGGCGGCGATGGTCGCCGGGGATGGTCAGCTCTTCGTCGAACAGCGCCCGGATGCCTGCGGGAATCTGGACGGTGACGGACTCCGCCGTGCCGCACTCGCAGGCATCCTTGACCTTGGAGCTGAGCACCATGGGGTCAAGCACCTCCACCACGGCGGTAGGACGATTGGAGGAAGAGAGCGTGCAGCCGTCGGCTTCTCCGATGCGGGTGTCGCTGGTGAAAATGTGGGCGCGGCTGTCCTCACCGCAGAGCACCGCCCGTTTGGAGAATACCGCGAGACCGCTCAGTGCCGCGGGACGGCAGGTGCCGATCACCGCGTCCGCCAGAATGCGGTAGTAGAAGGTGATGTCGATACAGTAGTGATTCCGGTCAAAGGCGACCGGCTCCACATCGATGTAGGTGTGCAGAAGCTGGGCGCTGCGTACCCGCACGTTGGCGGCGTTGTCGAGCGTCTGTTGGGAACCGGCGGTGAGATAGACCCGCAGGTCTTCCACGCAGTCCTTATCCCGGCAGGCGTCGGTTATCTTCCGTGTGTGAATGGACATGGCCTGACGCAGATTCTGAGGATCGCAGCGTAGGATGTCCGGACATTGCTCAGACATGGAAACCCCTCCTGATGGCGTGATTTAAGCGAAAATTGCTTATAGGACAGTTTATGCGCCGCCTGTCAGGAAGTGCATAAATTGGAAGCATCAGGGGAGGGGACAAAGGGGGACTGGGGAACCTCTGAACAAATCGGCTGCGGCTGAGCCGGAATTTCCTGCCTCCAGCTCTTGCCGATTTAATCAGAGCTTCCCTAAAACCACCCAAAGCAAATTGCACAGTTCAAAAGCCATATTTTCGTCATTGCGCCAAATCGCAAGTGCAAATATTTCGCATATTCGTGCAGATACCATCAAATTATGACAAAGTGTGAAACGTAATTCCGCATCGGCTGGCGGCTGTTGACAAACTCGTTTCGCAATGCTAAACTAATGTTTGCCTGAAAGAAGTCAGCCTGGACCATTTTGTTGCCTGTTCTCTTTGCGATTGAATCACGAATAATGAAAGCGCGGCGCCGGCGCAGGCGGTAAAACCGTCTGCCCGGGGCTGAGCGTAACTGGAGGAACGATATGGATCTCAATTCTATCAAGACAGAACAGCGTAACAGCCGGACTGCACAGATCGACACCATGAGTACGCTGAGCATGGTGAAGCTGATCAACGAAGAAGATAAAAAGGTCGCCGAGGCGGTGGGAGCCGAGGCCGAACACATCGCCCAGGCGGTGGATGTGATCGCCGCCCAGCTGAAGCAGGGTGGACGGCTGGTGTACAGCGGCTGCGGCACGTCCGGACGTCTGGGCGTTCTGGACGCCGTGGAATGCCCGCCCACTTACTCTACCGATCCCGGAGAGGTGATCGGCCTGATCGCCGGCGGAAACGAGGCGACTTTCCGGGCAAAGGAAGGCGCGGAGGACGACGAAGCCCTTGGCGCGGAGGATTTGAAGAAAATCGGCTTCGGAAGCAAGGACGTGCTGGTGGGCATTGCCGCCTCCGGCAGAACGCCCTATGTGCTGGGCGCCATGAATTACGCCAAGGAGCAGGGCGCCCATGTCATCGGCATTTCCTGCAACCCCGGTTCTCAGGTGGAAAAGACGGCGGAGATCGCCATTACTCCCACCCCCGGCCCGGAGGTGGTCACCGGTTCCACCCGGATGAAGAGCGGCACCGCCCAGAAGATGGTGCTGAATATGCTATCTACCGGCGCGATGATTAAGCTGGGCAAGGTCTACGGCAACCTGATGGTGGACGTGAAGCCTACCAACGCCAAGCTGGTGGAGCGGTGCAAGCGCATCGTCTGTGAAGCCACCGGCGTGGATTACGATACGGCTACCGAGGCGCTGGAAAAGTGCGGCTATCGGGCGAAGGTCGCCATTGTCATGCTGAAAACCGGCAGCGATGTGCACGAGGCCGAGCAGCGGCTGGAAGCCCATGAGGGCCGGGTCGCCCAGGCCGTGGGGGAGAACTGATTATGGCACATCTGCGTTGTGATTTCCGGTCGGACGCCATGGCAATGAATACCTCCATGACCGTCATTCTGCCGGAGAAAACCGACCTCTCTCAGGTGCCGGTGGTATATCTGCTCCATGGGCTGGAGGACAACTGCACCGGCTGGGCGCGGTATACCAGCGTGGAGCGCTATGCCCGGGAAAAGAACGCGGCGCTGGTGATGCCGGAGGTTCAGCGAAGTTTTTATGCGGACATGGATCGAGGACTGCCCTATTTCACCTTTATTCACGACGAACTGCCGGAGATTTGCCGGGGCTTTTTCGGGTTCTCCGCCAAGCGGGAGAAGAACTATCTCATGGGTCTTTCCATGGGCGGCTACGGCACGCTGAAATGCGTGCTGCAAACTCCGGAACGTTACGCCGGGGCAGCGGCCTTTTCCGCAGTGGCGGATATCGAGGAATTTGTCGCCGTGCAGACACCGGCGGAGAAACGAGAGCTTCAGGCCGTGTTCGGTCAGTCTCTGGAAATTCCGGCGGGCTGCAATCTGCTGGCGTTGGCGGAAAAAGCGGATGCGGCGCGGCTGCCGAAGCTCTACATGGCCTGCGGCGAGCAGGACGCTCTGTACGCCGCCAATGTGCGGCTGGCGGACAAGCTGACGGCGCTGGGCGCGGACATCCGGTTTGAACACTGGACGGGTATCCACAACTGGGAGTTCTGGGACACGGCCGTTCGGAAAGCACTGGATCATCTGCTGTAAGTCGAAAGGGAGAAACCAATGGACTTTATTGCAGGAGTAGACGGCGGCGGCACCAAGACCAAGGTAGTCTGCGCCTCGCCGGAGGGAAAGGTGCTGGATACCGCGGTGTTCGGCCCCTTCAATATGAACAGCATCGGCGCGGAGCGGTTCTCCGCGCTGCTGCAGGAGCTGTGCGCCTATCTGAACGGACTGGGTGATTGCCGGGCGCTTTGTATCGGTTCCGCCGGTATCAGCAACAAAGAAATGACCCGTATCGTGGAGACGGAAATGACCCGGGGCGGCATCGAGAACTGGAATCTGGTGGGCGATCAGGTGATCGCCCTGAATGGCGCATTGTCCGGCGAAGCGGGCATCGCCCTGATCGCGGGCACCGGCTCCATCTGCTTCGGAAAGAACGGGGCGGGGGAGTATGCCCGTTCCGGCGGCTGGGGACATTTAATCGGCGACGAGGGCAGCGGCTACGCTCTGGGCAGGGACGCTCTGGTGGCAGTTGCCCGCGCATGGGACGGCTGGGGCGAGAAGACGCTGCTGTCCCGGCTGCTGGCCGAGCAGATGGAACTGGACGATCAGAAGAAGATCATTTCCTACACCTACGGCGGCGACAAGAGCCGGATCGCGGCGCTGGCGCCCTTGGTGGAGCAGGCGGCGGGACAGGGCGACGCGGTCGCTCTGGAAATCATCCGGGACAATGCCGTCAAGATGACCGGGCTGGTGGGCGCGGTGGCGCGGCAGCTGGGCATCAAGGCCGGAAAGGTTGCCATGCTGGGCGGACTGCTGGAGCATGACACCAAGCTTCGGGAGACCTTCGTCGCGGAAATGGGCAGGCAGTATCCCGTTCTTACCTGCACGGAGCCGGAGCAGGACGCAGCGGCCGGCGCGCTGATGCTGGCAAAAGAAATGCTGTGAGGTGACAATGTGCATCCGATCGTAGAATGTATGGAAAAAGACAGCCGTCTCGTGGTGGGACTGATGTCTGGCACCTCGGCCGACGGCGTGGATGCGGCGCTGTGCCGGATCACCGGGCATGGAACGGCTTCCAAAATCGAGCAGCTGGGCTTTGTATTTCAGCCCTTTTCCGGGGAGATTCGCCGGGAAATTCTGCGGCTGGCAAGCGGAAACAGCGCCTGCGCGGCGGATTTCTGCAAAATGAATTTTCTTCTGGGAGAGCTGTACGTTCAGGCGGTGGAGGCGCTTTGCGCTGAGACCGGCATCCGGGCGGAGCAGATCGACCTCATCGGCAGCCACGGCCAGACCTTCTGGCACATTCCGCTGCCGGAAACCTATTTGGGACACAGCTTCCGCAGCACATTCCAGCTGGGAGAAGGCTCTGTGCTGGCGCAGCGGTTTGGCTGCCCGGTGGTGAGCGATTTCCGGGTCCGGGACGTGGCGGCGGACGGACTGGGCGCACCACTGGTACCCTACAGCGAGTTCCTGATTTACCGCAGCGAGACCGAGTGCGTGGCCTTGCAGAACATCGGCGGCATCGGCAATATCACCTGTCTGCTCCCGGCCTGTCGGCTGGAGGACGTGTTCGCCTTTGATACCGGCCCGGGCAATATGGTCATGGATGCGGTCTATACGGAGCTGACCGGCGGGGAGAAGACCTTCGACGAGGGCGGCGCTTACGCCGCCGGGGGAAAGGTGCATGAAAAGCTGCTGGAAATGCTGATGCAGGACGCTTACCTGAGCCGGAAGCCCCCGAAAACCACCGGGCGGGAATACTATGGCCCCGACTTTGTGAAGAAGATCATGGACTATGCCCGCAGGGAGAACATCTCCGGTCAGGATCTGATGGCCACGGTGACGGACTACACGGCGCAGACCATCCGCTACAGTGTGGAGCATTATTTCCCCCGGAAACCGGATAAGCTGATTATCGGCGGCGGCGGAAGCATGAATAAGACCTTGGTGCAGGCGGTTGCCAGAGCGCTGCCGGAGTGCCGGGTCCTGACCAACGAGGATCTGGGCTACGACAGCAATGCCAAGGAGGCCGTGGCCTTTGCGGTGATGGCAAATGAGACGATCTTTGCCGGCTGCAACAACGTTCCCACGGTCACGGGAGCGAAGAATCCGGTGGTTATGGGGAAAATCAGCCTGTAGAAGCCTATGGAAAACAGAATTCAACCTAAGGCAACACCGCACAATTGCGTCTGCGAGTCTCAGCCGTCTTTTTGCTCCACTTCCGCAGTTCCGAAAATGGGAAATACATACAGTATTCCTCCATTTTCGGAACTTTGAATTGGAACAAAAATCCTGCCTGAGGCTTCTTGCCGAATTGTGCGGTGCTGCCCTAAAACAGGAAAAAACCGAATTTTGAAGTTTTCGGAAAAATATTTGATCCGGTCATTCCCGGCATGATGGGGGTCGGGTCTCCGCTGCTCTACGGCGTGACGCTGCCTCTTGGCAGACCCTTTGTGACGGCCTGCCTTGGCGGCGGCTTTGGCGGCGCGTTTATTATGGCCTGCGGCGTGGCGTCCTCCGGCTGGGGCGCTTCCGGTTTGCTCGGTATCCCCATGATGGGCGCGGGGCCGGTGGGAACCAAGGGTATGCTTTTATACTGCGTGGGATTTGCCATCAGCTGCGTCATGGGCTTCGTGCTGACGTTTTTCACCGTTCCCGCGGAACGGGTAAAAGATGTGTAAAAGACTGCCCTTGCGTACCGGTTATGCCGGGTGCGGGGGCGGATTCTTGCTTTTTCGGGAAAAATGTGCTATACTATCACAGATGAAACTCGGGTAGGAGATGATTTGCTTGAAAAGTGTTTTGATTCGCGCGAAGCAGTATCTGCCCACGGCCAGCGGCGCGGAGCAGGGGGCGCTTCGGTATCTTCTGGAGCATTCCGAGGAAATTCCCCAGATCAGTGTAAAGGAGCTGTCCCAGCGCTCCTTCAGCTCCGCGGCGACCATTGTGCGCCTGTGCAAAAAGCTGGGATTTGAGGGCTACCGGGATCTGCAGAAGCAGCTGTTGTTTGAGATCGCCGTGCGGACGCAGGAGCAGAACAAGGGGAATGCCCGCGTCACCGCCGGAAGCACTTCGGATATCGTCTACAAGATCACCTACCGGAACATTGCGTCACTGGAAGAAACGGTGAAGCTCGTGGAGCCGCAGGTGCTGGAACAGGCGGTTGACATGATCTGCCGGGCGGATTCCGTCCTTCTGTTCGGACTGGGCGCTTCCCAGCTGGTGGCCAAGGACGCGTATCTGAAATTCCTCCGGATCGACAAGCCCTGCTCCTGCTGCGAGGACATTCACTCTCAGTACGTCATCGCCCGGAATTCCAAACCAAACGACGTGGCGATTGTCATCAGCTATTCGGGTAGAACCGAGGAAATTGTCCGCTGCGCGGAATATCTGAAGGCGCAGGGAACGCCCATCATCGCCATTACCCGCTTTGAGTTGTCGCCCATTTCCCGGATGGCAGCCTGTTGCCTGAACGTGATGGCTTCGGAGGAACTGTACCGCAGCGGCGCTATGTCCTCCCGAATTGCCCAGCTGAATATGATCGACATTCTGTACACGGCCTGTATCAACCGAAATATCAGCCAGAATGTGCGGATGTTCTCCCACAACCGGCTGGATACGGAGAGAGCCTGACAGACAGAAACGAAAACGGAGGTACTCCTGCTTGAGAGTACCTCCGTTTTGTAATGTGCCAAATATGTATCGGGAAAACGTCGCCTTCCTGATTGGGGGCAGTGACCTCTACCACGGCGGTAGGACGATTGGAGGAAGAGAGCGTGCAGCCGTCGGCTTCTCCGATGCGGGTGTCGCTGGTGAAAATGTGGGCGCGGCTGTCCATAGGACAGTTTATGCGCCGCCTGTCAGGAAGTGCATAAATTGGAAGCATCGGGGAGGGGACAAGTAATTTAGGGGCAGACGATTTATTCAGAGTTTCTTTAGCTATCCCAGGAGAAGCGGTATACCGTCTCGCTGCGGTAGGTCTCACCGGCACGGGTGATGGGCTGCGGCCAGCCGGGATGGTGGAGACTGTCGGGGTAGAACTGGGTCTCCAGCGCCACGCCGGAGCGCTTGCCGTAGTGTACGCCGCCCTTGCCGGTCTCGTCTAAGAAGTTGCCCGCGTACAGCTGAATGCCCGGGCAGTCGGTGCAGACGCTCATGCTCCTGCCGGAGACCGGGTCAGACAGGGTGGCGCAGGGATTGCAGAAGACCTCCCAGTTGTGGTCGTAGCCGCCCTGAAGCTTCAGCGGCTCGTAGTCCGCGCCGATGTCCTGCCCGATGGGCTTGGGCGCGCGGAAATCCATGGGGGTTCCGGCCACCGGACGCAGCTCGCCGGTGGGGATGTTTTCGGCGTCGTCGGGGTTGAAGAAGCGCCCAGGAATGGTGAGCAGCTGCTCCATGGCTCTGCCGGTCTGGTCGTGTCCCGCCAGATTAAAATAGCTGTGGTTGGTGAAATTGAATACGGTGTCCTGATCGCAGGCGGCCTTATAGAGAATGTGCAGCGCTCCATCCGCTTTCAGGGCGTAGGTGACCTGAATGACGGCGTTCCCGGGGAAACCCTGATCGCCGTTGGGGCTGGTAAGCTCCAGCGTGACGGCGCTTTCCGTATGGGAAACCAGCTTCCACAGCCGGTGGAAGAAAAAGTCCGGGCCGGAGTGGAGGTTGTTGCTGCCCTCATTGGCGGGCATATGGTAGGTTTTGCCGTTCAGATCGAAGGACGCGCCCTTGAGCCGATTGGCGTTCCGACCCACGGTAGCGCCGAGACAGGCGCCGTTTCCTGTGCGGTAGCCCTCACAGTCGTCGTAGCCCAGCACCACGTCGGCGAGGACGCCGTCCCGGTCGGGGACCAGCAGCGAAACCAGCGTCGCGCCGTAATCTGTGACGGCGGCGGACAGCTTACCACAGGATATTGTGTAGAGAAAGGTCTCTTCGCCGGAGGGCAAAGTGCCGAAAGATTTTTTCATGAAAAAGTCTCCTTTCATTTTTGGTCAGGGAAAAAGGGGAATTATGTAAAGACCGCTTCTCTGGATTATACTATATTCCGCGGCATATTTCAAACCCTTCTTTTACGGTTTGCCGGAAAAACGGAACTTTCCCTCTGACCCAGACCGGAAACGGCAGAAAGAAGAATGGAGAACTTTTTGACGTACAAAACAGCAATACTATATTTTGTGATTTGCTATTGACAAAACCACAATATATTGTATAATAGGCCATGCACGAATTGATTGAGAAACGGGAACCCAAGGAGGAAAAGCCTATGAAGATTATTAAACGTAACGGTGCGGAAGTCGTTTTCGACATTGATAAGATCATCATGGCCGTGACCAAGGCCAATGATGCGGTGGACGAGAAGGTACGTATGACCCCGCTGCAGATCGAGAGAATTTCCCAGAGCGTCCAGATTGCCTGCGAGGAAATGGGCCGCAGCCCGTCCGTAGAGGAAATTCAGGATCTGGTGGAAAAGGCCATCATGGCCCACGGCGCTTTCGAGGTGGCCAAGGAATATATTACCTACCGCTATACCCGCAGCCTTCTGCGTCAGTCCAACACCACGGACGACCGCATCCTCAGCCTGATCGAGTGCAATAACGAGGAAGTCAAGCAGGAGAACGCCAACAAGAACCCCACCATCAACGCCGTCCAGCGGGACTACATGGCGGGCGAGGTCAGCAAGGACATCACCAGTCGTATCCTGCTTCCCAAGGAAGTGGTGGACGCCCACGAGGCCGGTATCATCCACTTCCACGACGCGGACTACTATGCCCAGCATATGCACAACTGCGATCTGGTGAATCTGGAGGACATGCTGCAAAACGGCACCGTCATCTCCGGCACCCTGATCGAGAAGCCCCATTCCTTCTCCACCGCCTGCAACATTGCCACCCAGATCATCGCTCAGGTGGCATCCAACCAGTACGGCGGACAGTCCATTTCCCTGACCCACCTTGCCCCCTTCGTCCAGGTCAGCCGGGAGAAGATCCGCAAGACCGTGGAGCGGGAAATGGCCGCTTTCGGCGTTGTGCCCGCGGAGGAGACCATCTCCAAGGTGGTGGAAGACCGCCTGCGGGAGGAAGTGCGCCGGGGCGTTCAGACCATCCAGTATCAGGTCGTCACCCTGATGACCACCAACGGACAGGCTCCCTTCATCACCGTGTTCATGTACCTCAACGAAGCCAAGAGCGAGCAGGAGAAGAAGGATCTCGCCATGATTATTGAGGAGACCCTGCGCCAGCGCTACGAGGGCGTGAAGAACGAGAAGGGCGTGTGGATCACCCCCGCCTTCCCCAAGCTCATTTACGTTCTGGAGGAAGACAACGTCCGGGAGGGGACGCCTTACTGGTACCTGACCCGGCTTGCCGCCCAGTGTACTGCCAAGCGGATGGTTCCCGACTATATCAGCGAGAAGAAGATGCGGGAGTACAAGCTCTCCAAGGGGGAGACCCCGGGTCATGGAGACGTTTACACCTGCATGGGCTGCCGCAGCTTCCTGACCCCCGACCGTTCCGGCAATGGCTGGGACAATGTTGCCAGAGCCGGAAACTACGAGCCGGGCAAGCCCAAGTATTACGGCCGGTTCAATCAGGGCGTCGTCACCATCAATCTGGTGGACGTGGCTCTGTCCTCCGGCCGGGATATGACCAAATTCTGGGAGGTCTTTGAAGACCGTCTGGAGCTGTGCCACCGGGCGCTGCGGTGCCGTCATGAGCGGCTCAAGGGCACGCTGTCCGACGCCGCGCCCATCCTGTGGCAGTACGGTGCGCTGGCGCGGCTGCCCAAGGGCGAACCCATCGACAAGCTGCTCTACGGCGGATATTCCACCATCTCTCTGGGCTACGCCGGCCTTTATGAGTGCGTCAAATACATGACCGGCAAGTCCCACACCGACGACGAGGCCAAGCCCTTCGCCCTGTCCGTGATGCAGAAGATGAACGACAAGTGCCTTCAGTGGAAGACGGCGGAGAATATCGACTATTCCCTGTACGGAACACCTCTGGAATCCACCACCTACAAGTTCGCCAAGTGCCTGCAGAAGCGCTTCGGCTTGGTTCCCGGTATTACGGACAAGAGCTACATCACCAACTCCTACCACGTCCATGTGACCGAGCCCATCGACGCGTTCACCAAGCTGCGCTTCGAGGCAGAGTTCCAGCAGCTGTCCCCCGGCGGCGCTATCAGTTATGTGGAAGTTCCCAACATGCAGAATAACATCGACGCGGTGCTGGAAGTGATGCAGTTCATCTACGACAACATCATGTACGCCGAGCTGAACACCAAGTCCGACTACTGCCAGGTCTGCGGCTATGACGGCGAGATCGAGATCAAGGAGGACGACGGCAAGCTGGTGTGGGTCTGCCCCCAGTGCGGCAACACCGACCAGAACAAGATGAACGTGGCCAGACGAACCTGCGGCTACATCGGCACCCAGTTCTGGAACCAGGGACGCACCCAGGAGATCAAGGATCGGGTTCTGCACCTGTAGGAAAACCAAAACGAGACTGCTCAAAAGGGCAGTCTCGTTTTTTCATGGAGGGGGGTTGACGCGGTGTAAAAAGCCCCTTCCCATCACGGGGGAGATGTGCTATAATTTGCTTACATTTATGAAAGCAAAGGAGACATATTTATGACCGAATTTCGCTATGACACCCAGCTGCTCATTGAGGGGCATGATCTGGATGAAGACGCCATCAACGACTATTTTGTGGAGCATTTTAATACTAATTCTTAATAAGTCTATTTAACTATTCGCAACGATGTGATATACTATAT
>ERZ772820.78-NODE-78-length-99755-cov-24.096610_pt1 | contig 99755 bp, 123 predicted proteins | sample MGYA00511377_ERZ772820 | MGnify/ENA primary metagenome ERZ772820 (study PRJEB29015, sample SAMEA2737684) | human gut metagenome | biome: human gut; feature: human-associated habitat; material: faeces | place: China | collected 2012 ... | reverse complement strand
TATTTTATATTTGAAATATTATATATATTTTAAGATTTTATTGAAGAAAAATAAAAAAATACCAAAAAATATTAGTGAATTAATTTAATTAATCCTAAATTTTATAAAAATTAAAAAAAAGATACAAGATAAAATCTTGTATATCAATTAATCATAGAATTTTCCTAAGAATTCTTTCATTCTTGGATTATCAGAAGCAAATACTTCTTCAGGACTTCCATTTTCAACTATAAAACCGTCATCCATAAATATAATTGTATCTGCAACCTTTTTAGCAAAGCTCATCTCATGTGTAACAATAACCATAGTCATCTTTTCAGTTGCTAAATCCTTTATTACCCTTAAAATTTCACCAGTTAGCTCTGGATCAAGAGCAGATGTTGGTTCATCAAAGAATAAAATATTAGGATTCATTGCTAAAGCTCTTGCAATAGAAACCCTTTGCTGTTGACCACCAGATAATTCACATGGATAAGAATCTTCCTTATCAGTTAAATCTAACTTTTTAAGTAAATTTCTGGCATCCCTGTAAACATCATCTTTATTTCTTTTTTGAACTTTAATAGGTGCATTAGTAATGTTTTTCATAACTGAATGATGAGGGAATAAATTGAAATCCTGGAAAACCAATCCAAATGTTCCGTCAAAATCAATGATTCCACTATCTTTGGTTTCTAAACCAGTTATGCATCTGAGTAATGTAGATTTACCTGAACCAGACGGTCCAATTATACATAAAACTTCACCTTTATCCACTTTAAGAGAAATATCCTTCAATACTTCATTTTTATCGAAACTTTTTTTAAGATTTTTAATTTCTAATAAACTCATGATATTTCCCCCTAATCATAATAATCCAATTTTTCTTCAATGTATTCCATTACAAATGCAACAATTACATTGAATATGTAATAAAATACACCCGCTATAAGTAATGCCATAATTGAAGCTTCTGCAGCAGCAATTTGCTTAGCTACTGTGAACATTTCTGGAATAGCTATTACAAAGGACAAAGATGTATCTTTTACAAGAGTAATTACTTCGTTTGTTATTGAAGGAAGGACTATTTTAATGACCTGAGGCAAAATAATTATAAAAAATGTTTCTAATTTGTTATAACCTAATACCTGTGCAGCTTCATACTGTCCTTTAGGAATAGCTTCAATTCCCCCTCTGTAAATTTCAGCAAAGTACGCAGAATAATTAATTGAAAAAGCAATGATTACAGATATCATCCTATAATCAGGAGATAAGGAAGCACCAAAAACATAATACGGTGCAAAGAACACTACAATTAATTGTAACATTAATGGTGTACCTCTCATAATTGAGATATACACTTTCATTAACCATCTTAACGGTTTGAACTTACTCATTCTTCCCCAAGCTACTACAAGACCTAGAGGAAGTGAAAATAATAAAGTGAGTAAAAAAATTTCTATGGAGGTAATCATACCTCCACATAATTCTGTTATTACAGTACTTAATAACATATATTATTCGCCTAATTTATTTCCTTATAAGAGAATCTTTAATATCATAATCACTGTATTTGTCAGCAATTTTATCAATAGTACCGTCTTTAAACATTTCATCTAAAGTGGATTGTACTTGGTCTCTTAATTCAGTGTTACCATTTTTAAATCCAATAGCATATTGTTCTGATGATATATTGTCATTTAATATTACAAAATCGCCACCATTATCTTTTGAATTTATTTGGTAATGTGCAACACCAATATCAACTGCAATAGCATCACATGCTCCAGATTCTAAGTCCATAAATGCAGTATTATAATCAGCTACTTCAACTAAGTTTCCAAATGTATCTGCTAATGCTTTTTGATCACCTTGAAGTGCAGCTAATGCAGAGGAATCTTTTTGAGTTTCTACATTTTTACCTTTTAAGTCACTTAAAGAATCAATACCTGAACCGTTTTTAACAACAATAACCTGTTTGTTATCAAAGTAAGGATCAGACCAGGTGTATTGGTCTTCTCTGCCATTCATAGTAAATCCATTCCAGATACAATCAATACTTCCGGAATTTAATTCACTGTCTTTAGCATCCCAGTCAATAGGTTGTTTAACTAAAGTCCAATTGTTTCTGTCACAAACTTCCTGTGCTACATCTAAATCAAAACCTACATACTCCCCATTGTCATCTTTGTAACCATATGGAGGAAATTCTGCATCAAATCCAACAACTAATGTCTTATCATCGTTAACTACTTTACTTTCCCCATCAAATACGCCAGAATATGCCGCCACACCAACAATTAAAGCTATTATGACGATTATACAAGCAATAATTCCAATTTTCTTATCCATATTTTAACACCAAAATATCTATTAAACATATCTTAAATTCTTAAATTAAGTAAAAAATCTAAGCTATACAATAAGTTTTATTTCTTTAAATATTTATTATTTTATACTATTAATTGCTGAAAAAATGAATGGATGCAATAATAAAAAAAAATGAAAAAAATTAATTAAAAAAAGAAAAATTAGTAATGACTCTGAGGAGTCATTCCTAAATGATGGTCTTCGCTTTTTTTACCTGGAATACCATAAGCATCTGCCCTACATTGGGTACATGCTCTAAATACAGGAATAATTTCTTCAACTTCTTCACGAACCTTTTCCATCATGGAACATCCAGGACGTTCATAAATTTTCATTTTATTTAATGGAATAAGTGGTAAAACATTCATTAAAGAAGCTCCGCGTTTTTTAACTTCCTTAGCTATTTCAACAATATGTTCATCATTTAATCCTGGAATTAAAACAGAATTAACTTTAACAACCATACCATTTTTAGCTGCTTTTTCAACACCATCCAACTGATTTTTAATTAATATTTCAGCAGCTTCGTATCCTTTGTAAACTTTCCCTTCATATTTAATAAATGAGTAAATATCCATTGCTATATCAGGATCAACTGCATTAATTGTCACAGTAACAGAATTTACTCCAAGTTCAGCCAATCTGTCTGCATATTTAGGAAGTAAAAGACCGTTAGTACTCATACATTTTATTAAATCAGGATGAGTTTTACCTAGCTTTTCAAAAAACTCAAAAGTTTCCTCATTCGCTAATGAGTCTCCAGGTCCGGCTACACCAACTACAGAAATTGGTCCTTCTGCAGTTACATCATCAACATGGCTGATAGCATCATCTGGTTTCATTATACAGCTAGTAACTCCAGGTCTATTTTCCTCATCATTTATATTCCTAGTACAGAAATTACAGTAAATATTACATTTTGGTGCTACAGGCACATGAGCTCTACCTACCTTATCATGCATTTTTTCATTGAAACATGGATGTGCTTTAGTTATGTGTGCAAACCTGGAACCGTTATGTTCATTCATATAACATCACTCCCCTACTTGTAATTATGTTTGTATATAATCGAACTATATTATAAAGTTATCTACAAACCTCTATTCAACTCTGCAATATAGTCATTAGCTTTGTCAATCCAATCATCTTTAATTAATTCATCAGTAGATATTACTGCCACAATATCTCCAACAGAAACATCTTTAATTATTTTAAATCCTTCAGGCAAAATTCTAAAGATTGCATCATAAATTCTTCTTTGAAGATTTGAATGAGGATCATCAACAACCAAATCTTCCAATTCCATCTGATTTCCGTCAAGATCAATATTGTATCTGGTTGGCTGATAAAGTTCATCTCTGGAATATCTTCTCCACAATAACTTTAAAATATTTGGAAGATAATTCTCATTTTCAATAAATATCTTAGTAACATTATTATTTTTATCATAAGTGAAGTTAGCCACATCACCAAATTTAATAACTCCAGAAGTCTTTTTCATTTTAATAGCTAAAATAAAAACTGCTTCATCAGGGTTAGCAAAAGCTTTTAAATCTTCAACAGCAGGACCAAGAACCAAATCCTGAAAAATCTGTTTAATAATCATTTCATAGACTTCTGCGCCTTTTTCATCATAGCATTCTACTAACATCAAATCAACTCTTGACTATTTATTATCTTGCCTGTGACCCATTCCAGATACTAAAAGAGCAGCACCTACTGCACCAATGTGTTGAGAATACGGAGGTACAATAACATCAATACCACCTAACATTTCACTAACTGCTTCAACAAGCCCAGAAATTAATGAAGTTCCACCTACCTGTATAAGAGGTTCTCTTAAATCAATTTCCTGAAGTTGCTGTTCATAAACTTGTTCAGCTACAGAATGACAAGTTGCAGCAGCTGCATCAGCTTTAGAACCTCCAGCTGCAAGAGTAGTAACTAAATCCTGAATACCGAAAACAATACAATAACTGTTAAGTAATGCATTTCTATAATCCCCTTGTAAAGCAAGAGGACCTAACTCTTCAATAGAAACATCTAAACGGCGGGAAGCCAAATCTAAAAATCTTCCAGATGCACCAGCACAAATTCCCCCCATAGTAAAGTTGTCAGGAATACCGTCATTAACAGTAATTACCTTATTGTCCATACCACCAATATCCAATACAGTTGCTTCTCCTTTTTGATGGTCTGCCAAATATACTGCACCTTTTGCATTAACAGATAATTCTTCTTGGATTAATTCTGCATTTAACTGTTTACCAATATTTATACGACCATAACCAGTAGTACCAATTCCATCAACATCATTAATGGTATATTCAGTATCCGCAAAAGCTTCTTCAACACCTTTGTAAACAGAACCCATAATATCTTTTGTTTCTGTCCAACCAGTACCAATAACCTTATTATTTTCCATAGCTACAACTTTTGTAGTTGTTGAACCTGAATCAATACCTAAAGTAAGGCCTTCCTGTTTTTCACGGGCAAGAATACTTCTACGTGTTACAGTAGTAGCTAGTGCTTCCATACGAATAAACAATTCATCTGCTTTTGTTCTTTCTGTAAATGAATATGTAACTACAGGAATACGAGTATTATCCTGCAGGAATTTACGTACTGCATTTCTTACAAGAGCTCCTTCTGCACATCTGAAACAGGAAGCAATAAATACTGCATCAGGTTTGCATCTTCCTTCAACAATTGCCATTGCTCTTGCAATCATTAATTTTAAACTTGAACTTTGAGCAGAAAATCCAAATTTGGCATAAGATTCATCAATATAATCCAAATCAATTTCCGGAAGAATAATTTCTGCACCAAAAGTATTAGCTGCTTTTTCAATTTCTTTTTGAATTCCACTATATTCAGTTCCACATGAAACTAAAGCAATTTTAACCATTATTATTCCTCCTTAAGAGAGTCTAAAAACTCATTAATTTGATTTACCATTAAAAATGTTCCATCCCTATTTTTTGGATATGTAATTTCAAGTATAGGAATATTCCTTTGCCTAAGCAGGAATATTGACAATTCATTTGTTCTAGCACAACCTACACAACCAAAACCAAATGGAGCACCATCAACTAAAATAGCTGCTTCAGCTTCATCTATCAAAGGACCTATAATAGACATTCTTCCACGAACACCTGAAGGAACTTCAATAGCTGCGTATTTAAGACCTTTAATCGGGTCTTCTTCAGTAATATTCATTGGAGGAGAATCAATTTCCGGATCTTTAATTTTTTGCCTTATTTGTTTTTGAAGAACTAAAGGAGTGTGACCTTTCCTTTCAATTAAATCTGCTAAGATTAATGAATTTGGAGGATAAATAGCTACTTTCACCATGTTTTCACCTATCATTATTATTTTCTAAACATTCATTCATAATTTTTTTAAATTCATCAACATCAATCGGTTTTTCAACTTCAACTTCCACATCACGAGGATTTTCCAAAGCATCTGCCACATCACCAAGTAATCTGTATTCATCTTCCATTTGGTGGAAACCTTCTCTTGGTCCAAATCTGTGGCCTCTGCATCTTCTAGGATCTCCAGGAGCAAAACCTCTTTCTTTTGTGAAAATGTGATTCGGATCCAATTTTCTTATTTCGCGAATCGCTTCAAAAACATCCTTTGTTTTTCCACTTACCATAGAACCATAACAGGTATTTTTTATTGTAAGGGGCAAATCAAGCATATGCAACTCATTAACAATTTCACTTTCACTAACATGAGCTCCAGGAGCAATTATAATCATACGGGTAATTACATCAGGGTCCCAATCTTCCTTATCCAATTCCGGACTAATCGTTAGATTCCTTAACATAAACTATCTCTCCATCTTTAAATTTTTCAAGTTTGGAATAATCAGAGACAACTTTACCTAAAATGTTTGTTGAATTAAATGATTCTGCAGTCGGTCCGAATTCTTTATTATCTTCAAATCTTACTCCGATTAAACCAACATTCTTTGCAGCCATATTAGTTATACCAATTTCACATGCTTTTACAATATTTTCAGGAGTATTTTCCGGAACAAGACCTTTTGAAGTATTTGAATCACCTTCAAATATTAATATGTGCATTCCAGGTACTGAAAAATGAACTTTAATTTTACCAATCGGCTCTTCCAAAAGACCGGATACTAATTTAAAGTATTTGACCGTTCTTGGAGCATTATCAGTAAAGTTAATTTCACATAAATCATCTTTATGGATGGATTTAGTTGTCACTTTTCCCTCATTTAAAATATCAATAGTATATTTTGGAGTCTGCTCTACAATTAAAGCATCCTCGCCAGTTACTCCCTCTTTAATATGTTCAATGTTTAAACTAGCTAATTTTTCATCAATTTCATTTTGATTATGGCCAAGCAACATTAATCTGTCCTGATTAGATTTAATAGTTATAAAATCTCCTTTTTTAGCTATATCAACAATTTCCATTCCTTTTATGATTTTACCTACATTGGTGTGATTTGGACTTAAAACCCTATTTTCTCTGTAAATATATAATTTTCCAACACCCACACCACTGTTTCTCACAGTCACAGTTCCTCTTGTTCTGGAAACGACATTTTCTTTAGGTTTATTTATTCCTTTCAACTCATAAAATCCTAAAAATGACTCTGATTCAAAATCAATTTTAATTCTGCCGTCTTTAATAACTGAAAACAGATGCTCAACAGAAACCGGAGAATCATTGTCAACTTCCAGTGAAACATAAGTAAATAACTCATTGCCTTCTTCCAAAACAGTGTCCAAATCAGATACTGCAGAAGAATCTGTAGTTGTGCTTCTCTCAATAATAGGTTCAATAGCTTTCACTTCATCATCGTCTGTCAGTAAGTTTAAAGTTTTTTTACCACCAATGACTCGTGCAAATATTCCTTTATTAAATGGAGGAACACTGTAAACATTAGTAGTGTTTTCTTTAATAAGAATTAAATGTGTAGACTCATTACTAAAACTGGATAAACTTAAAACAACATCCCCTTCATAATATTTATACTCTTCAGAAGTAGGTTCCAACTCAGTAACAACAGGACCAATAGCCACTTCATTTGAAGTTGACCACCTAATAGACAAGTTTTCAAAATCCTTATACTGTTTTTTCCAAACATCAACTAAAGGCTGTGCTTCTTTAGTATCAAGAAGTTCCAAAATAACTGATCCCTGTGTTGTTTTAATTTTAAATTTACTGACATTCTTTTCAAGTTCTTTTTTACCCTTAATTAAACAGATAATACTGCCGGGAGTGTATGGAGCATTAGATTCATCGATAACATCTTGAATTGTAGAACCTTCTGCTACATTCATTTCTTCTCCATTAATTTTTATTAACATATAATCTCCCACAAAGAATTTTAATTAATATATAAATTTTAAAGCTTATAAAAATAATTATTCCTTTTTAGATTTAAAAACCGGATTGGTTTTTTGATTGAAAACTTCCAGTTTTTCACCATCGCCATTAACCAAATATAAAGAACACTCCCCAGTAACTTCACCGACAACATTTGCTTCAATAGAATAATCCTTCAAATACTTTTTAATAAATTCACAGTTTTCCTCATTTGCTGTAAATATAAAACCAGAACCTGGATATGATTTTAACCAATTTTCCCAACTGATATTTTCATTTTTCGGAATATCCTCCAAATTGACAATTGCTCCTTTATCAGATGTTTCAAGCAACATTTCCAAAGTTCCTAAAATACCCGGATTACTAATATCCTTTCCAGATTTAATATAATCTCTTTCAGCCAAATACTGAACCGCTGTAATTTGGTCCTGAACCAGTTGTTTATCCTTATCATAAGTAGTGTCCCAATTTAGTTCAAACATTTCATGAGGTTTGCCGTCTAAATCAATAGCAACGATGATTTTATCACCTACTTCTGCTCCAAAGCTAGTGATTAATTTATCTTTCTTTGCAATTCCTACAATAGCTACTCCCAAAGAATCAACTTCACCATCAGGATGTAGATGACCTCCAACCATAGGCACACCAAACTTCAAACAGCCGTCTTTAATACCTGCCAGTAAATTTTCATAAATTTCATCATGTTTTACTGACATTATATTAACCATAGCCAAGGGTTTTCCACCCATAGCTGCAATATCATTTACATTAACAAGAACAGAACAATAACCCGCCCAATATGGGTTAACATTCATTATTTGACCCCATATGCCATCTGCAGCTATTAAAACTACCTGATTATTTCCAATATCAATAGCTGAAGCATCATCACCAATGTCAATTACAACATCACCTGAAACATTATAAGATTCAGTCAAAAGAGATGTTACAGTATCAATAGAAGACTTACGGGTCACTCCCTCAAATTCTTGAACTGCTTTTACAAGGTTTTTAAAATCTGAAATAAAAACACCATCCATCATTTTTTTTAGATATTTATAATATTATATTTGCAATTTAAAAGATTTGTTATTTTAATGATTTCATCCCTAATTTCATCAATATTTTTAGAATTTCTGGATTTGACTAAAATCTTTTCCTTTTTAAAAATCAATTCAAATATTTTTCTACCAACAACATCATCAGTTCCGCTTTCAAATTCAAATATTATGGAATTTTTAGCTTTAAAACCATCTTCAACAACTTTATCCAAATCCCCGTCAGTAATCCCGACAATTGGAATATTGAATCTATATAAAATATCTGAAGCTATTAATGTAGTATCATCTCCAACAGTAACTACCAGATCTGCATCCTTAAACTGATAAACATCCTCTCCGGCATGGTCTAGAAAAGCTATTTTAAAAACATCTTCAGATTCATTTTTTTTCAGGACTCTAGGTTTTACCTTAGATTTTCTTAAAAGCCCTGTTTTTACAATAGCCTTTGCCAAATCAACTTTTCCTAATTTTTCAACACCGTGTTCTTTTATTGTTCCGCCAATGATTTCTGTAATGTAACCGTCTTTGGCTATCAAAGTGATTTTATCACTATTTGATTTGCCAATAACAATACTGTTAACCATTATATTCTCATCAGGGCTAACACCATGCACTATTCTTTGAATCTTAGTATCATCTATTTTATCCTGTTTAAAATGATTGTCATAAATTTCTTCAGGAGTGACAATATTCAAATCTAATTTTTGAGATAAATCATCGATTAACTCTTTATTATCTCCATTCCATGAAATTATGCTTCCATCACTTTCACCAGGCCTTTCAATTTGAATTACCGGAATGTTATTTTTATTTATTTTTGAGAGATAATGATTATAAACTTTATAGCCAAAAACCTGACCAGTTACATCAGATTTTCCATAGTTTATTAAAAATATAACATCCACATCTGCATCATTGAATAATTTTAAAGAGTCGCTTGGAACTAATTTTTTAGATATGTCAATAATATCTTCTAAAGACCCATCAATAACCGCAGTTCTTCCCATAGTCCCACCTAATCTGGCTGAAACATCCCCATATCCAGATAATAAATTAATTAACTTTAAAGCCCAGTTAGAATCAATAATATTAGGTCCGTGAACCACTACACCAATTTCCATAAAAACACCGAATTACAATTTTATTCTCTTTTTAAAAACCTTAGATCCGCAAACATCACAATCATCAAAAGGATAATTTTCATCAAATTCTTTTTTACAACCTTCACAAACCTTTTTCCAATTGTAAACACATTTAATTCCATCAGTCATGATTCCTGAATAAGGAATATTAATAATTTTTAAAGTATTCTGAATAGTATAATCATCACTTATAACTTTAATATTTTTGCCTTCATCTCTAAGCATTAAAGCTAAAGCTATTAATTTTTTATCAGGAACAGATAAACGTAAAACATCCCCTGATTTTGATATGATTTCATTAACTTCTTTAATGTATTTTTCACCAACATCCTGAATAATTAATTTTCCATCTCTAATAGCCATATCCAATGTTAATTTTGACTCAAAATCTTTAACTTCATGAGTAATCTCAGGAGCAGTATAATTATTATTTGATTCCAAGCAAAAACCGTTGATAAAAGCAGATGCATCTAAAACAAAATAAATTTCCATGATTTTTATTATGATTTTAAAAATTAATAAATATTGTCAAATCCACATAACCCATTAAAAAAGAGTTATAATCAAGTTATTAACTAATTAACAAAATAATTAAAATTTACATTAAAGTGTACAAAAAATTCTTAAAAATAGCTTAAAAAAGACATGAGTGTTCAAAAATTTTAATAAAGAATTGGAGGAAAATTGGGAACAAATTGGAGGAAAATTTGATGAAAATTTGAAAAATCTATTTAAATCTGTATAAGAAACTTGATATTATACAATTATTGTACAAAAATTGAAAATTGGAGTACATATTGAAAAATTAAATGAGGCAAAAATGATGTCAACAAAAGTAGAAAATATAAATCAGAAAATACAGTTTTTAACAAAGTCTGGAATACGACTCCATATATTAAACATACTAAGTAAAAATCCCCAAAATATAAAAGAATTGGTCAATACAACACAAATAACTTATAGTACCCTATCAAGTAATCTCCACAAATTACAGCAAGAAAAATATATTCAGAAAATAAAAAACAAATATTATTTAACCCAAACAACAAAAATGTACTTAAATATAATATTAGAGTTTAAAAATGCAATAAAATTAATAAATCAATTTGATGAATTTTGGGATAAGCATGATGTAAAACAGATTAATTTAGATTCCCTGAAAAATATAACCAGTTTGCATGATTCCCAATTAATTAAAACAACCCCTATTGACATTTATAAAACTCATAATACCATAAAAGGACAGCTATTAATGTCATACAACATTAAAGCAATATTCCCATATTTACATCCTGATTATCCTGTTATTATTGAACAGTATATTTTTTCAGATACCTTTCTTGTAGTATAATGGTATGTTTTATGATATTGTTAAGTGTAGTTATGAAAAAATAGTATGATTTGTATTATTCATTCACAAAACATGAAAAAAAAGCAGATTAAAATTGCAATCAATTAAGTTGTCCTGTGTGAACAGGACATTAAAAAAAAGTATTTTAGATGAGATTTTGGTCAGCCATAATCCCATCAATAAATTTAATCATCCCCTTTTAACAAATTCCTGAATTTATCTGACTTTGTTTCGCCAGGCAAATCCAAAAATTTCCGATACTCGCTTTCACTTACACGAACTTCAATCCTACGATTTTTCAGTTCGTATTTCTCAATATTCTCACAGTATATTGAAAAAATTAACTTAAAAAGCAATTTCTTCTTTGCCAATTCAGAATAATTATCTAAATCTTGTACGCCATTGTAATACTCAATAGCTTTATTTTCTATAGCCTCTTCGTTGAAGTAGGCTTCTGTTCCAGCTGATACTCCCATACCAGCCATAAAAGTGCTGATAATTGAGCTGAAACTCGCAGACTCAAATGGATTGAGCCCATGTTTTCTACCATAATAATTGCTGAAAGCCGCCCACCTTTCAGCAGCCCCATCAAGATTTAAATGGATGTGGTTTTCTGTGAGGAATTTTTCTAACTCCTCAACAGAAACATCTTCAATAATTTTGTATTCATGATCCTTTTCCCAAAACATTTTTAGTCCTCCGTTTAATAATCTTCTTCCAATCTTCTCATTTTGTAATAAGAAGATTCCTGTTTTTCTATACTCTCTTCTATACATTCTGTGATATACTCACAGACTTCACAATTATGCTTGCATCCCATCATCTGTATTCAATCCTTTTATTTATAATACTCATAATTTTATCGTACTGTCTTTCAGTACATTTAATGGTGAGTTTTCCTTCTTTTGTTGTATCATTTCCTATATTATTATATTTTATTAAGATAATTCCTCCACTTATGTGATTTAGTTCATAATCCCTATTGGGATTTATGAAATTGCGGATTACCACAATTCCATAATCCTCTTTCATGTTTTCTCCATTTATTCTCATATTATCACATTTTTGCTCTTTCTGCTCTCCATTCACAGAAAGCAGTATAATCTTCATCATTTAAACCGAGCATTTGTTGCTCGGTCATTTCAACAAAGTTTTCTGGGAATTGTTCGTATTGTTCTTCAATCCTTGCACATAATTTGTCATATGTGCTTGCAGTGTACCCAATCCTTAATTTTGGGTTTCTTGCAATCCATAGGTTTTTGTTTTCTTGTGTAAGTTCAAATTGTGTGTTTCCGATTTTGTATATGTAACTCATTTTTATTCACCTTTGTACTTGTTATACATATATATTGTTATACAAGTATATAAACCTTTCGGTTAGGTTTAAAAAAAATAAAATTATTGTACGAAATCCTCATACAATAACTCTGACTCATCAACACAATCAAATTCATTCCTTAAACGATTAATACTCAACTGCAAACCAATAACATTAGGAGTAGCTCCAAACTCCTCATACAAAAGGTTACATTCATTTTGTAAGTTATTTAAACATTTCTTCAAATCCATACATAATCATCTCCTTCTTAAAATACAAATACTTTTCTGACTAATACCTCTCCAATAACTCCTTTGAGTTGATTGTGACCTTCTTTCCTGATAACCACAATAAGCAGGACTCCTACACCTACTACCAAGACTATTCAAGACATTTAAACTACCAATTACATGATTGGCGAAACTGTAATGCCCCCATTTATTCCTGTATAATTCATGCCAAAACACTACAGTATCTGGACCATTAATTAAACTGTTTAAACCATTCCAACCCAAATCACTGAAGTTTTTCCATTCCATACTAATGTTAGTTCCGTATTTCCTGTTTAAATAACTTAAACCTGTTGCTAATCCTTGATGGCTTGTTCCTGCTGTGGTTGTTCCACAGTTTTTTGCAAGTGTTAGTTCATTAACTTTGATTCCTGTGAGGTTGTAGTAGCCTTGCATGAGGCTGTGTGGTCCGCAGTTGTAACTGTTGCATTGTCCGAGTTTGTTACAGCCTTGTGTGAGTAAGTATCCATGTTTCTTATTATTATTTGTTGTATTTCCTCCAGTTGCTTTTACTTCAACATAATTGGGTGATTGTCCATTATGTTTAACCTCCCATTCACTTACACGGCGAGCCATATCCACATAAACATCACGAGAAAGCTTATTACCATTATTATAAGGTTCTGATACATAATTTGGTAGGAAACTCAAATCTTTATTATCCACAATCGCACATTCAACAAACTCTGCAATAAGGCTGTCAGGTTGAGTATTACTTGCTCTTTCCTTAATTACTTTAATAATTGTTCCATAATCAGCTGTACGACCTTGATAACCGTATACTTGTCTTGTATTGAACTTTTTATTATTCCTTACTAACCAATAAGCTATATTATTCATTAATAACCAGTATTGTTCCATTGTTCTTTTATTATCCATACAAATTCACCTATTAATTATTTTTTCAAAAATGTAATCGTTTTTTCCTCTTTTTTAATCAACTATATAAGTTACATAAGTGCCTAATGGGGGTGTATCTCCGTTTCCATATGCAAATCTTATTTCTCCGGTAGGTTTAATATTTAATTGTGCTGATTGTCCTTGTTGCCCTTGAACACTCCAGAAAACCATTGGTGAACCTATACCGTCAGCTAGTTTAGGCATATAACCATTAGGGACAGTTCCAACAACATTCCATGTGCTAGTGAGATGTACTTTTGACAGATTTAATTCCATGATTACAATTTTCCCAAATTTGTAAAATGTAATTGTCCCCTGATTATTTGTCCCTGATACTTTAATGGAGGTGCCTGTTAAAGATGGTATTGTATCCAATTTTGATTGTAAGTTAGTTACATTTCCTATACTATGTGTATGACTACTATCTGCTTTACCATTTAATTTTTTATCTATTTCTGTTTCAGTATAATAACGATCATCGTGAGTATGTACTGAATTTGCTTTCCCATCAAGTTGGGATTGTAAGTTCGTAATATTTGTGATACTGTGTGTGTGATGGGTGTTTGCTTTTTTAGTTAATGCAGTGTTTATTACCTTGTTTTGTACTGGATTTGTACTTGTTGCATTTATTGTGGAGTCTACAGTTATTTGTTCAAGATTGTTTAGTTTTGTTTTGTCTTCTGCTGATAAGAACCCTGAAGTGGTGGTTGATGCATTTGTGTGCGTGTGATTAGTATCTGATTTTCCATTTAGAAAATTGTCTATTTCTGTTTTAATATAGGTTTTTGTTTTTAACCATGTTAATATGTTTGTTTTGAATGATTTAACCATAATTTAAACCCTCTATTTAAAAATAAGGATAAAAAAAGGATTTTATCCTGTTGGTTCGTTAATGTTTAAGCTTAATTCACCATCATCAGATAATGTTAAGCTACCATTATTCCCTAGATATTCTACAACTTGACTCATTGTTACGAAACTGGAAACATCAATGTCGATTCCTCCGAATTTCTCATACCCTGGTACTTCTGATGCTGTATTCCAGAAATATTCATCATAAGTGTTTTTATCTGTTCCAGTTCCTTTTACAAGGTAGATTGTGCCTAATGCTCCAGTTGCTGGTAAATCTGTTACTGATGAAGCTATTTGAACATTCCATTTTGGAATAGTACTGTATAAATCATATACTGCTTTTGCAGAAGGTATTTGAGTATCAGATGAAGTGTTACTTAATTCTGTAGTTTTTACACTAGTATTTAATTTAGTTTTTAATCCATCGGTTAATTCTGTTTTTGTCGCATAAGCACTATCTGCATTTGTTTTCGCAGTTGCCAATCCATCACTAACTGCTTTTGTAGTTGGATATTTAGTATTGTCTGGTGAAGCAAGACTGGTTGCTTTATTTGCTCCTTTTTCAAAACCTGCTGTGGCGGTGTCCCAGTCTGTAATGTCAGTATGTTTCATTCCTGATGGTATACCTGCCTCTACTTTTTTAATTTCATCGTAGACAGCTTTACCACCAACAACATCATCATTAGTTAATGTATCATTTACAACTGTTTTAATACTGGTTTTATCAATCTTTCCACCTAAAGCAGCATCCACGTGTTCTTTAGATGCTTTGTTATCTAATTCGGTTTTCACAAGTTTCTCTGAAGGAATTTGAGAATCACTTGCAGTAGTATTCCAAGCGGTGAGAATACTTGTTTTTTCCACAAACCATTTTCTTAAACCTGGTAAGATATTTAAACTTATTTTACTCATTTTTTAATCAATCCTATTAGTTAAAATTTAATAATAAACTGTTATCGGTTTCTATTACTTCTCCATCAATAATAAATTCATCTAAACGATTATTAACTTCATTGAATTGTTCATCAATTTCTTTCCGAGTATAAAACTCTTCAATACCTGTAATTGGGATTTTTTTACGAAGTTCACCATTAATAAAACATAATAAACTCCCATTTTCATATGTGAAATCATCATACTTCTTATTTAACTCTGATTCAACATAATCCTTTGTAGGATAAGTGTTGAGGATTAAATCATCGAAATTAATTATTTTCAAACATTCATCACCTGAATAACAGTATAATTTATTTTCTTCAAGAACAAGATCATCATATTTTTTTCTTAAGCTTTCAAAAATACTATTAAAAATATTACTATTTTCAGAAATAGGAGTATTGCTTTTTTGAGGTGAAATAGTGCTTGATAATGGTACAATTATATAATTAGTAGTGATACGATCTCCAGCATATATTGCAAGTTTAAAAAAGTCACCTTCCAGAACACTATCCGGTATTTTACAGGGATTTTCATCTAAATGTATACGAGTTTTGTTATTCCAACTATCCTTAAAAATAACATATTTTTCACTATTTTCTTCCCATAATTCTCCTGAAAATTTAAAATGTGCTTGTATTATATTTTTAGATTTGTTAACAAGGAATTCCTGGTCTGTTCTTTTTAAAGATTGTTGTTGTATTTCAAATTGTAATGTAATCACACTAATCATCCCCCCATCATCATATTTTTCCTATTTTAAATTACTTTTATGATTTTCATGTCTGTTGCAGGATTTAATCCTTCATAACTCTTAATAAATGCTATGAGAATGTAAGTTCCTCGCTCTAACTGAATTCCTAATCTTTCGGATTTTCCATTTTCATTAATTTTACGAATGTACGGAATACCATTGATTACTAGAACTACTTCTTTATCAGTATAGTTAAAATCAGATTTATCACAATATAATTTTGCATAGATTCCATCTGATTTATAATTTACTTCTATTTTTGTTCCATTTTCACCAGTATTGTCACTCCATCTTCCAATTTTAATTCTCATACTGTTTTTTGTGTAATTTTCGTAGACATTATTCGCAGTGGATTCTACTGCAGTTAATCTGTTTCCTATTACTTGTCCTTGATATGCACTTAATGCTTCACCTTTGATGTATGTTGGTGCGGTTAGGTCATTTCTTACACGACAATGCCCGTATTCACTTGTACTACTTAAACCATAGTCCGGTTTACTGCTTGAATGGTTTTTTGTAGCATATTCATCATGTGTATGTTTTCTTAATGCGAAATCTGCACTGTTCATGTTGTTTAAGTGTGTTGCATTAATTTCAGTGTCTTCTTTTTCATTTGTTAGTATTTTAATTAACTCTTCTTTATGTAAATAAGTGTTGTCTAAATTGTTTAAAGTGTCTTTAAGTGCTTGTAAGGATTTTTCTTCCACTATAACAATTTTTTCAACAATATCCTCGGTGTCATTGTAAATTAAAACATTTGCTCCAATAATGTCACCATTATTGTCTTTGTAGTATACTTCTGATTCAATATCCATTCATTTCACCCTTTTTTATGTTTTGTATTCTATATAATTCGGTTTAATGTAGCATTGCTTACGAATATTCTCTCTTTTAGCATAATAACCAAGACTAATGCCACTATCATCAAGATTAGGAGTGTAAACAATTGTTACAATATCATTCAAGTTCAATAAGGTTGATTTATCATCATTATTAATAATATCGAAGCATAATTCCTGCTTATCATAATCTACAGTATAATCAACGTCTTCTATTAGTTCAGTGTTATCTGATGATGGATTTAACACTACTTTACGGATTGGGTCTGCTGGAGCAGTTCTTAAAGGTATTCTTCTTGTTTCTATTTCCTTTTCACTTACTTGTATTGTTTCTTTGAAATAATCAAGTATTAAAGGCATCTCATCGTTACTTAAATTACGAATAAACAATGGATTATAACTAACACTCAAAGTACCTGCAGGTAAACTGTTTAATACTTCATTATAGAATAATAACTCATCTTTATCATAATCAACATGATAATCAATAAACTCACTAAACACTAATGTGGGACCTGATAATGGTTGTAAACTACAATTCAACATTGGATATGATGGACTGGATATGAAATTTATCTTCGTAAATAATGGTGGTTGAAGTGTTCCTGTTTTATCTGTGTATCCTTTCACATATACTTGATGTTCTTTCAGTATTGTAATTATTGAAGTATTTTCCTTCAAGTAATTATAGGCTTTTTCATTGTCAGCATCTTTGAATTTTTCTTCAGGCACTCCTTCAATACTTGTGAATTCCTGCACTTGTGAAGGTTCTATGATTATATAATGTTCTGTTACTTCTTTATCCCTAATAATGTCCACATTACAATTTACGGTTGGTTCAACAGAAAATGGAGCATTTACACGACCCCAAACATTAGCACCAAGCATTGGAGCAGTTTTCGGATAATAATAATGTGTACGAACATACATTTCATCAGGAATATCACAAGTCAAATATAATGTCAAGTTTTCAATTAACGGTGTTTCACCAGTTTTCTTTGTCTGTAATCTTGCACGAACAAATAAAACATTACGAAAATCGGATTCATCAAAATCATGTTGATGATTAATTCCTATTGTTTTCCATGTCCTACCATTGTTACTGACTTGATATTCACAAGTAAGGTCCGGTTGTGTTGCATCTCCAGTATCGGAGGCGGATAATAAGACTGATTTTATCCTGTTTGCGAAGATTGGTTTCAAGTATAACCAGTAATCCTTATTAACAGGGTATCCTGTCTTGAATTCTCGGATATGTGCTTGGAATGCGAAATCCTGTGGGGCATATTTCCCTTGATGATATTCCACATCATCATCTTTCCCATACTTTATCCAAGTCCTTCCATTATTGAATGTGTAGAATGCATTTCCATCTGTGTATACATCTGCATGGCAGTGTTTGTTCCAACCTCCTAACCAGTAGCAGTGACTGTAGTGAGATAATGGTGATAGTAATACTATTGCGTAGGTTTCACCTGCTTTTATGGTGCATGGGTGGTCAAATAGTATGCTTGCAATGTCAGGGCTACTGTTTTGGAATCTTACTTCCTGTTGAGCTAATACAGTATATTTTCCATCGTAATCGCAGGCTAATTCTTCAGGATATAATACTCCATTTTTATTGATTGTTTTTCTTATTTGTACGATTAAAGGTGATGCAGTATTATATTTGTCTTCTCCTGCACTTGCTTTAATATTCAGTACGATGGATTCAAGTAAACCAGTTTTCTTTGCTTTAAATGTTTGTGCTCTTCCAATACTTGGTATTTCATTGTTTAATTGGTTTTCTAACCAGTTAGGTCTTGTTTCATAATGTCTGTTTTTATCAAAACCAATATACCAATGTTCATTTGCAGTCATATCTCCACCAATAATTTTACCTGTACTGTCTTTAATAGCCCATGGACTGTAGTTCCTTGTTGATTTGTCAATTGTACTGGTTGTTTTTTGTGGAATTTTAACTTGATGAATGATTTTATCGTTATCAAGTAATCCTTCTATAACTGCTGTGGTTTTGTTGGTGTCGATTAATGTTGTGTCATCAAAATCCATGAATACTTCTTTATTTGTACCTGTATCAAATACAACATTGTTATCAGTGGTTATTTTGTATCCATAACTCTTATTAGTGTCTACAGGTACTGGTGTGAATCTTTTACGGATTGCAGGAGGTGTTAAGTATTCTATTTTTTCAAGGTTTTGTTTTAACCATTCATCATTTTTACAGATTTGTCGCAGCATTTCAACTGTAACTTCTCTTTGCTCATCAAAACTCATTAAACCAAGATTCTTGTAAATTGGTGGACATTCTTTCATATATTATCAACTCTCTCTATTTTGTTTGAACAATTATCTCCTCATTTCCAGGTTTCACACTATTTGCAGGGTAAATATACAAGTTTTTACTTGTGACATTATAATAATAACAGCCTGGTGTTAATTCATTGATACTGTTTTTTCTTGTGTATCCATCGTTAGTATTTGCATTTATTACTCCAACAACATTAGCAGGTTCGTAGATATAGTAAATGTTTTGGTTTTCAGTACTTGTTTTCCATTCTCCACGATATCCTCCAGTTGTTAAGTTGAAAGTATATGTTAAATGTATTATACTGGTATTGTCTTCCTGTAATAATGATTCGGTGATTTTCTCGTAGATATCATGGCTTATTAGGATTTCTCCATTGGTCACTCCGATTTCAGTAGTGTTTAATATTTCTGATGCTTTGAAATCAGTTGTAATGATTAATTGTTTGTTTTTCAAATCAACACTTGTTTTACAACCTTTACGGATTGTTTGTTTTCCTAATATTGCATCTGTTTTTCGTGGTCTTCCAGTTCCTTTCCCTAACAGGATATAGGTGATTGGTTCGAATTCATTGTTAATCCATCTGTTCAGGAAAAAAGACTCACCAAGCAAGGTTATCAGGTTATCATTTTCCATTATTACTTTATCATGTGTATGGAATTTGTAATGTCCTTTAATCTGTATATTCATATTATATTCACCGTTATTTCATTCAATTTTAAACTTGTATATACTTGTACTGTGTGACTACATTCCTTTAAATCAGTGTTCATATTCAAGTGTATTACCTTTGACAATGGCATATACTGTTGTAATCGTTTACTTAAGTTGCTTGCATCTTCCATACGGATATTAGCTGGTATTTTTGTGTAATCAAAGATTAAATCATAATCTGAAGGAGTGTAATTGTATTTGCTTCTTGCATACATACATTTTTTTTGAACCATAATTTTTATTCTCCTTGTTTTTTATCACGAATTACTTGAGTAACATCTGCGATACTGTTAATCCATACTTCATCATTTTCTGTTAGGTTTACAGGTGCTTCTTCTTCAGTATCTGTAATATGGATTGTATTTTCACCAGTATTGTCTGCTGTTATAATTACATCATCAGTTTTATACTGTGTAAGGTCTGATGGTAATGTGTCAAGGAATTCAAAGGAATTTGTGAATGTAGTTGCATTATCTACAAGTTCACGAGTAATATTTACGATTGTTACTTGAATATTTCCTTGTACAGTGTTAATATATTCATTACCTTCAACTATGATAGTTAATTCTTTCACACCTGTACTTGTTGAACCATACCTGAATAATACTTCACATACCCCCTTATTAAAATGTAATTCCATTTCATCAATAGGAGTATTATTTTCTTTAACAACTGCAAGTAAACTTCCATTAAAACCTGTTTTTGTTTTAACAGTGAATGGTATTTTCAAGTCCTCATTTGCACTACCATAAAAGTGTGATGGAAGTATTAATTCCGGTGTAATCTTTTTAATATTCATTAATAATGGTTCTGATATTGAATTACAGAATTTATTACTTTTCTCATGTATTACCTGATACTCAACATCACCAACATTTGCTCCAGTATTAATATTGAAACTGAATGCTCCACTCGTATCAACAGTTGTTTCATCAACAACCGTATTATTTCGAAGTAATTTCACAGTTTCACCATTTACATCTTCTGTAGCCATTAACTCACCAGTTAAAATATAATCCGTAAATGCCTCCCATTCACCTTCAACCTTATTTAAAACAATACTTGTACTAATTAAACAGTATTTACCATTAACTTTCACATTTAAAGGATAATTAACATTATTCTCATTCTTAAACACTGTAAACTTTGAATACAAATCACAACACTTATAATTTAACCTGATATTTTTCAAAGTTAAACTTACATTTTGATATACTCGGAAGAAAGTTGGATCACTACAAGTGATAATTGGATTGTATTCCGGACATGAGGTTATGGTGGTGTTTTCGGTAATGTTTTCAGGAAGGATATTATAAACTCCATCGAGTAATGATATGATGTTTTTTTCTCCTTCAACATGAGATAATGCTTGTTTTAATGTTTTGAAGGCTGTTGTTTTACTGTTTCCATTATTAGTATCGTTTCCATTTTCTGCATCTACATACCAATCAGCACTGTTACATCCTTTTACGGTTATGTAGATTTCTTCACTTGTTAAATCATTTTCATGTATGATTAGGTCAGGTGTGGTGTCTTTTTGTGCATCTTCTATTGTTTTGAAGCATTTGAATATGAATGTGGAATCAGTATTGTTTATGTCCTCGGTTTTTAAACTCCATGTTTCGTTGGAATTTAGGAACAATCCTTCTTTGAATAGTTTGTTGTTCTTATATGGTACTATGATGTATGGTTTTTCAGATTCTTCAATGATGGTTTCAGATATTGTATTGTAAGTGTTATTATTGTATACTTCTTCACCTTTACTATTTAAAATTTTAAAGGTGAAATTAAATTTCTGACCTTCAAGTAAGTTGTTGTTATTCACATTTGCGAATAAAAATAAATCATCAGATAATCCCTCACACCAACCATCCTTATGCTCCCATCTTTGAGGAATCCAACCACGATTATAAACACCATTTTCCAAATGTTTGCTTGTATCAGTCATTCTACAGATTAACCTGCTACGGTTTAATAATTGTGCATCTGTTATACTGAACAATTTGAAAATTTCCAAAACTGGCAACGGTGTGTCATTCAAATGTGTGGCATAATACAGTAATCTTTGCATGTAATGATAGTCATCTTCTGTAACCTGATTGTCATAAGCAGGTATTGTGTCTGGGTATTGTGATGTTTTTACTTCCTTGTATGTTCTACGAGGACATCTGAAATATTCACCAAACACATCTAGAGAGTAATCGTGGTCATATTCATCACCAACAATAATAGGGTTTTCTGGAAATCCTTTTGTTGTAGTGTATTCATCCCATGTTTCAACTGTTATCGTGTATTTTTCCGTTGGGATTATTGTTTGTGATGTGTTGGAGTGTAAATATTCAAAATGATTAATAAAATCATCATAATTAAATGTTTCAGTATATATGTCTTTGCTGATTTCTTGCATACTTTCATTAATTTTAATAGAACCATCATCCAAAACAACCTCCTGACTAACCAATTCCATATAATGTTCAGTAATACAAACACTTTTCAAATTAGGGAAACTAACAGCAAAATACATATCATAATTATAACCTGAATTTTGTTCCTTCCAAATAAGAACGTGTTTCCTTAATTTAGAGGCAAGATAAACATCATATAAATTATTGTATACTTTTTTGAACTCACTATTAAAAACACGTTCAGATTTACTGAAATTACTATCCCAATTCTTATTCAAAAAATAAGGGAATTTACTTAATAATGATTTAAAACTCTTATAAGGCATAAATATCCCTTTTTTTACTCCATTATTATTTGAATATCTCCAGGACTGCATTGTTCTTCATCAGAAATAACAACAGGTCCTGTAGGATATTGGAAATTAATATCTTGTAATTCTGGAACATCCCTATCAATATAAACACTACATTTATGTGGTATGAAATCTTCACCAATTTTTAATAGATCAATATAATCAATTACTGCTTGTTTGATTTTTCCTTGTATTTCTGCTTTTTCATCAAGGCTAAAAGGATTAACACGGTCAATATCAACATTAACATTAATATAGATATCAATAGGTTTTAAAACAGGCTCCATCAACACAATATCTTCTGTAACTTGAGTAATCTCTTTAGTTAACTCATCATAAACTCGATTTAATAAAAAACTATCTCCAGGGTCAATTATAATCTTTAAAGTTCCTGTACCGTCCCAATTAGGGATTAATTTATATCCTTCTACAGCATCAGTACGAGCAAAATAATTCACATATGCCCAGTAATTTCCTTTTTGATTAATTTCAAACCAATGCTGTAATAATTCACGATATTGATTGTCATTATAAACATTTGTGCCTCCAGTACTTGGGTTAATGTTAGTGCAACTTATTGAGTCAATATTTTTCAAACTTGATATGATTTTTGTTAATTGATTTTCATCAACTCCATATTGAGGACCTGCTTTTGTTGCATATGCAAAGACTGTGCAAACAGTTTCACCTGCTGGAAACTTCAAATCTTCAACAGTCTTATATGTAATTCCGTTAGGGCTAGTTACTTCTATTCCTGCACCTTCAATAATAAGATTGGAATATACTTTAGGTAATTTAAATCTTATTTCCACACCTGCATGTGTTGCTTGTGGTCTAGGACAACCTAATATGTCTCCAATATCATCTAAATCAATTCCTGTTGCATTATTAATTTTAAAAGAGTTATATACTTCAGTCATGTCAGAATATACTTTTTCAAAAACTTCTGAATGAATACTCAATATCATTGCATAGAAATTACTTATATCCTGTTTATTTTCAATATATTTAATAAACTGGGCAGAATGGCTAATTAAACCTTCATTTAATGCATTTTGTAATGCTTCAAGGAATATTTCTTTGTAATATCTTTGTTGATATGTCATATGCTTACCTCTCCTTCAATATTTTCATCACTAATACTATTAACACTCCAAGTCACCTTATAATTGTACGGTTCAGAGTATTTTTCAGTTATTTCAATCCAATTAATTTTACGTACACGACGCATATTCCGGAGTACATCTTGAACAAACAATTCTATTTTATATTTAACCATTTCTGATTTGTTAGCTTTGATTAATTCATGTATACGGCAACCAAAATCCGAATATAATGGATTATGTTTAAGTTCTTGATATCTTGTCATTATTGCTATGCAAATAGCATTATGTAGACTATCATGTCCGGTAACATTTACAACATCCCCCTCATGGAATTGCATGTCCCATTCATTCCATTTATTGGGTTTTAATAGGATGTCTTCGTTTAAGGTTTTGTAAAAACGATGGTCATCATCATCAAAATCGCAAGGCAACATATATTATCCTCCCTCTTTTAAACCTAATTCTTCTTTTAATTCTTTTATTAACTCATCTACTTCAGATTTAGTATAAATTTCATCCTTTGTATAATAATCCTTGTTTGTTAAATTCTCTTCGGTTAAATCACTTGTTTGCACAGTATTTCGTTGTTCAGGAGTCATCCAATCTTTATAAATAATTTTTGGAGTGTTAAAATAAATACCTCCATTATCACCATTTATTTGAAGACTTGTTGTGTAACCTTGCAGGTATAATGAACCTCCTGTAGCGATAGATGGTGGAGTGATTTTATCATTTTGAAAATAACTAATAACATAATATTTGTCATTAATTTTTGCAACAACACACCTTATGTCTTCATAAGGTTTGAAATAAGTTTTTCTTAAAGTTTCATCCCATTCCAACTCCGCGAAAGGAGTGAAGAAAATATTAACAGAACCTTCAGTAGGTCTTGTTAACTTACAAGTAACTGTTTTTTCAGTTAATTTAACTTCTGCTTCTTGTGTTTCATAAAAAAACCTTGTTAACTTCCCCACATGTAATTCATTATCTTTTTGAGTGTTATTTCCAGATAAACTTGTATTGTTTGCTATTGCCTGTGTAGCATTGTTTAATGCTCTCATTAATCTACCATCAGTTACGGTTATGTTGCTTGACTTCATGTTGTTGCCTCCGTACTTGTTTCTACTGTTCCCTCATCATTGGAGGTTTCTTGTTCTTTCAACTCACCAAAACCTGGAGGATAATCAACAAGAGTTATATTAGTTTTTAATTCACCATCATAAGATTGTGAAACCTTTGTAATATACATATAATCATCAACATCGAATTCTGGAATATATACTTTAACCCACCAACCTTCACTCCATGTAGTTAACCCTACCGCGGTTAATTCTATACTGTGTCCGTTTTCTCTTTTTATTTTTGCCCATTCACGGTCTGCGAAACTTCTTACTTCTTCAGGAGTTTCACAAGGAACTTCCTCCGTTTTTGTGGTGGATGTAGTAGTGGTTTCAGGTTCAGTTACTGTTGCATCATCAACAATCCCAGTATCAGTAGTTGTTGTGTCTGTTGCAGGAGTTTCAACTGTTTCAACAACTTGTACTTTCTTAACAGCATCTAACTCTTGAGGTTTTTCACCAAAACGCTCAATAAGTTTTTCATTACGATAAACAATATCCTCCATAACCGTAGAATGTACAGTTAACATATTAACCGTGTCAGGATTATAATCCGTAATCTGAACACTATCTTGCTGTATATTCACACCATACCGTAATGCAACTTCAAAATAAGTTGTTACTCCATCTGTATCTGTAAATCCTTGCAATGCTCCTTTTGCAGGAGGTTTGATTTTATGAATAAACATTTTGTTATCCCTAATATAACATTCTGCTTCAGCATCCCAATAAGCAAGCACTTCTTTAATAGCATCTTTAATAGTTGAAGCAGAACCTCCCTCATTTGAGTCATCTCCACTTTTACCACAAGTACCATTGGCTATCTTTTGCCCTAAATCTTCTGCAGACTTATCACTACAACAAACACTCACATATTGTGAGTATTTTTCACAGAATGTATAAATTGTATGCCCCTCATAATATGATGGCATCCAGCTACGGAAGAAATTACAGTCATGTTCACGAACAAGTTTTTCTGTACGAGCTGCTTGTTCTTTCACATGAGGATTACTTGTCCATCCAGCATAACCAAATATGGCATGAGCATAATTTGTTTTTCCTTCAACACTTTTTACAAATGATGCTAATGTACAACCGGCAGCTCCACCACCTACGATAAAAACAATAGTGTCTCCACTACCTTTACTGTTTCTTAATGCTTCCTTGTTAGGACCTATTCCACCATCTACAGCATTTTTTCCTTTAGATTTAAGGGCAGAGATTACTGCATTGATGTAAGATTGTTCTTTTTTATCTATCTTATCACTACAAACATAATAAGTCATATTCTTACACACCTTTCTTTTAGAAGTTAATACTCTCTGATTCTGCCCCGTCTTTTGCAAATCCACTTGCAACAGTACCCATACCTCTACCATATCCGAGAGGGTCAAACATTACTCTTTGTCCGTCAATATATACTACTGTATAAACATGTCCTGTTACATGAATATAATTTGCTTTTAAACCGGCACATCTTAAAAGAACAACTGATAAATGTGCATGGTCACAACAATTAAAAATTCGTGTTCCTATATTTGCTTTAGCAGTACTGTAAATGTTTTGTTCGTTGTAATGGCTGTTTTCATATCCTTTATACGGGAAATTACTGTTAATCCAATTGTAAATTGATTCTGCTTTTGCTCTTTGTCCTTTTTTACCTTTTGTTAATTGTTTAGCAAACTTACAAGCATCTGCAGGTAAATTACTGTTATCAACACCACTACTTTCTCCATCTGATGAGACATTACTATAATCAATAACTTGATCATCTAAACCTGTGGCATCAACTACTGGTTCTAAACCTGCTGTTTTAATCATTTCTTTTAAGATTTCAGATATTTTCATTTGAGTAAAATTAAATTCATACTTCTGTTCTAATAATTTACTCATTCCAGAAATCTTCAAACTCATTCCATTTTCATTAAAAGACTCATCAGTAATAAAACCTGCTAAATTAGGTCGTATAGGTTTATTAAAAGTACGATGTTTACCTAAACTTTCAGCACCTGCATACAAACTTAACCTTACACCTTTATAAAAACGATTTAAATCTTTAATTTCAGGTATGTTAATACTTGCTGAAGCATTAATATCTTCATAATCCAACTCCCATTCCACATGGGTGAATTCAGCATAGTAATATGTTTCTATGATTTTTCCTTGGTGTAATGAGAATCCTTTTGTGAAATTATCATCTTCATCATCGTTGGAGGTATTTTCTAATGTTTCTTTTGTTTCATTATCTGTTTTTTCATCAGAACCATTTAAAGGAATGTATGGTTCCCAGTTTTCTTCATCTGTCTTATACACTTCCAACAATACACGATATATTCTGTATTGTTCTACTTCTGTGAAATGATTAATTACCAAGAAAAATACACTCCATTATTTTTTGTTTTTGGCTTCACGAGCAATACGATCCGCTTCAGATTCCAACTTATCTTCAGGTATTATGAAAGTATCATTAGGTATCATACTTTCACCTGTAGGTATTTCTTTAACTGTGATTTCTAATTCAAGATGGTTAGGTGATGCTTCACTTGCAGTTTTCTGTATATGTACTTCAGCATCAAATTTACCTCCCATATAAGGGCTTATCACCTCACATGGTTTACTTACCATATTCTGGAAGATTGTGTCATAGGTTTCAGGGTGTCCGTCAGGAATATAAATCGTGGTGGTGAAACTAAATTCTCTTACAACATATTTTCCTCGTGTTACTTTTTCAGTTCCTCCAAGAATGGATTGTCTGTTTAATTCTCTACGATTATAGGATTCTTGGGGAGTTATTTCTTCTGGGTAGAATGGGTATCCATCTATTTCAATACTTGCTTCTGCCCCTTCACGAAGGTCACTATACATTCCCATACTATTTATGCCCCTATTCCTTTTATGTTAATATTTGTTACAGCATCTAATCCTTCAAGTGCATTAATCATGATTTGCTTACTTTCACGTGTAGTTAAGTTCCTTGCATCTAATTGCACTGCACCTTCATGAATATGTAATTCAACATTCTGTATACTTTTACCCCATTGTGCAGTTGAAGTTAATGTTCCCATTCCATGTAATTGTTCAAGATTATAATCAGTAGGAACATTTCCTAAACCAACATTTAAACTTGGATTGCCAAAACCAGTTACAATATTTTGCCCTAATCTTTTAGCACTTGCCACAACATTTTTACCTTCTGATACTATGAAATCATTAATATAATTCATTTCATCATAGGTAGCCCATGCCATAGCACCTGGTGAACCTGTTTCAATACCTCTTTTAAATTCAGCTACAACATCTTGTGCTCCGTTACGGGCTGCAGTTTTAGCTGCACTTATACCATTGTTTACGGCTTGTGTTACATAACTCATTTCTTGTTTCATTGCTTGAGCCATTTTCAAGTTTTGTTTGAATCCTTGTGTTACTGCTCGACCTATTTTTGCCCCTCCACTTCTTCCAGTCCCTACAGCACTGTTTGTTGCTGAGGCTACACGAGCGATAGTGATACCAGATAATGGTGCTAATCCAGTATTCACACCATTTACAATTGATAATCCTATGTTTGCTCCCGCACTATAGAATCCCCCACTCATTGCATATAAAGTGGTTTTTAATTGATTTAAAGCATTTGTAACACTTGTTAACAATGCTCCAATACCTCCATTTAATGTTGTTCCTGCAAGACTGTTTAACTGCATTATCGCAGTTTTAATCGCAATTACAGCTAACATGATATTCGCGGAAGTGGCAGTTACTACTGGTATGGTATTTAGGTTAGTTGCTGCAGTTGCTACTTGTCTTGCACTTGTACTTACACGATTTAAGGTTTCACCGATATTTTCAGGTATTGTACTGATACCTGCTAAACTTGCAATATGTGTTGCTGCATTACTGATTGCATATCTTGCTTGAGCAACTTTAGTATTAATTGCTCCTGCGTTTACTTCACTATTTGCAATACTTGTTAATGGTTTTAAAGTGTTAATCAAAGTTGCAGCTGTACTGCCTACTTTAGATAATTTTGTAGGGATATCATCAGGTATTGTGCTAATACCTGATAAACTTGCGAGATGTATTGCACTATTACTTATCGCATACCTTGCCTGTGCGACTTTACTTGCAATACTTGCACTATTCACATTCATATTCTGAATACTTGTTAAAGGTTTTAATGTATTGATTACAGTTGCAGTTGTACTTCCTATTTTTGATAATTTTGTTTTAATGCCATCAGGAATATCAGGTAAATCTTTTAAACCTTGTAATTGTTTTGCAGCATCAGTTAAAGCAGATTTAGCTGCACGGATACTTGCACCAAGTTGTAATTTTTTAAGGATTGTTCCTAATGCACCATTATCTCCACCCATACTTTTTGATAAACTGTTTAAATTTTTCAATGAATCAGCAACATTTTTAATTCCATCTGAAACTTTTTTAAGTTTCTCACCTGCAGATTGGTCAATATCAGGCAGACTACTGAATTGATTAATAACTGGTGCTGCTTTGATGATTTCATCTTTAGCATCTTCCAAGTGACTTGTGATTGTTCCAAATGCTCCTCCAAGGTTTACAATATTTCCCATGTTAATATCCCAATTAACATCAGATAATGCTCCCATTGCTTTCCCCACATTTGCTAAAGATGATGTTACAGCTTCTAATTTACTTGCTACACCCTCATCAATAGTGTCCAAGTCACTCATACTGTTGATTTGTTTAGCTGATTCTGTTAATTCTTTTTTAGCTATTGTAAGGTTCTGTGATAATGTTCCCAAATAACCATTTAAGGTCAGTACACTTCCTGCTAATACTGATACTCCAACACTTTCAAGACTCCACATTGCTTTAGCTACTGCTCCAAGACTTGTGCTTAATGCTTGAAGATTGCTTGGAACATTTTCCGGAATAGTTATGTTTGCGAATCCTTTAACTAATGTTGCAGTTTTCTTCAACTCATCAACAGCAACTTTAATTGGGTCGTTAAATAACATTATTGCAGAGATTCCTTGGTAAACCATGGTTAACCATGAAGTTGCTACTACTGCTGCCATTGCTTTACATAATTCCCATATTGCAACACCTATTTGTTTCAAACCATCAATATCTCCACTTAAATCCAGTTTATCGAAGTTTAATGCTTTGAATACTTCTGCTAATGCTCTGATAAAGATTAATGCTTCTGCAGCTAATGCAACAACTACAGGAATCATTATTGCTACTACTGCTGCAATAGTTAATAATGGTGCTAACATTGAGGATATGCTTGCTCCCAATCCGGATAATCCTGCACTTGCTACTGTTGCTTCAGTTGCTCCTGCTGCAGCTTCTGCACCAACTCCTGCAGGTATCATACCTGCAACTTCACCCAAACCTTCCATTGCTTGTCCGGATTTTTTCATACTTTTACTTTTATCTGCTACAATATCAACACCATCAATAGCGGTATCTAATGCATCTGAAATTTCTTCCTGACTTTTAGAATAGTTTTTTATCCTATTAATAATGCTGGAATCCCAACCGTCACTAACTTGGTCTTTTATCCCTTTAGGACTTTTAAGCAAATTTTTTGAGTATACTTTGTTGGAGGTGTTTTGTACTTTGTTTCCTAATTCTCCATTTTTTTCCAAATCCTTTAATAAGGTTCCTGCTTCTTTACGATATTTATCGTTATCCTTTTTCAATGCATCAAATGCACTTAATCCTGCTTCCGCACCTGTGGCTCCGATACTGGCTTTACTTTCTGTTACTCCACCAGCCACTTGTGCTCCTCCTGCAGCAATATCTGACACATTACTAACAGTATTGGTTGCATCAGCAACACCTTCAACAGCTGCTTCTGTTCCTTTAACTGCAGATGTCACAGACTCCCAAACACTTTTAAGACCTCCGACACCTTCTTGTAAACTTTTAACACCATTAGCCATATTAGTAATGGTTTGACCCCATGTACTTGCAGTATCAACCACAGCAGTAGCTCCAAGCATACCTGCGAACAAACCTCCACCAGTAGCTTTGTTCAAATCAATTAATGCTCTTTTAGCATCTTTAATTCCAGGTAGGAATTCATTACCTAATTTTTTACCAGCACTACTGAACTGTTTCTCTAATTGCTTGTCTAAACCTTCATTAGTTTCCATTAACTCTTTAGTATCACCAGTTAATTGTTGTACTGCTGCCATATAACCTTCAATATCGTTTTCATCACCATCCCATAAACCAGTACTTTTTAAAGCATCCACGGTGATTCCATATTGGTCAAGACTTGCACAGGCTCCTTTAATACCTTTACTTAAATCCATCATTGCGGTTTCCGCTAACTCAGTACTTCCAGTTTGTGCTAAAACTTTTGCACCAAAACCAGCCATTGCTTCTGTAGCATCATAAATCTGTTGGTCCGTTGCACCTGTCGCGGTTTTGAAAGCATTCATTGCAGGAATTAAACTTTGCATACTAACAAGACTACTGTTAGTAACATCATCAACATGCTGATTTAATTTACTTGCAGCCTCACTTGTACTACTCATCATTTTCAATAGTACACTATTTGTTTCTGCTTTACTGCTTGTTCCGAAGATGTTGTCCATTGCGGTTTTCCCACCATTTACTTTAGACACCATACTGTCTAAACCAGAACTTACTTGTAGTAAACCAGAGTTAATATCGTTTCCTGCAGTTAAAGCACGACTACCCATGCTTTGAACATTTTTATCTATATTTTTTGCAACATTACTTACCTCATCTTTCCCAAAAAATGTTAGCATTATTTCTTCAGCAGTAGCCATACTTTTTTTACCACCTATTATTTTTTCTTCTTTGCTTGTTTAATTCTCTGATTTGCTCTTGCTCGTGTCTTATTTCCATACCGTACTTCCGCATTAACATCATAATATCTAAATCATTCCTTTTATAAATCACTTCACTGATAGGAATATGTAAATGTTTACTAACACGGAAATAAACTTCACCGATAAAACTATCTAACAGGTGGAAATAATTCTTCCGTGAAAGTATCATTTAACTTTAACCTGCCACGGACTTCATGGAATAAACTTGTTTTAGTATCTAAATCTATTTGCTCCCAGAATTTAAGGTTCTCTTCGAAAGTTTTTTCGGGATCATCTACGAATTCCATACGGTCTGCGAGAAATTCATTGATGATTTTTAAATTGTTATCTAAATCATAAGCTTTTTCCATGATTTTATCTGATAATGCCCGATACATTTTATGTTCTTCAGGACTCATTGGTTGTTTTGTTTCTGCTTTTGCAATTAATTTTTTCTCATCACGGTTTAAATCACGGAATAATCCCATTTGTGTACCCATTCCTTCAAGGTATTGTTTGTCAGTGTAAGGTTTTATCCTCATTTGTAATAGGAATCTCTGACCGTTTATATAGTAATTCATGTCTATACGATATTGTGATTTGTCATGTATTAATTCGAGTAGTTGTGATTGTGTTTTCACGATTTGTTGTGTTGCTTCAATGTTTTGTTCCGCTACTTCTGTGTTGTATTTTTTGAAGTATGGTCTGTAATCGTGTAATAATTGTTTTAATTCTTTTTGTTCTTGTTCGGTTAATGTTTCATGATTAACACATTTATCCGTTAATATTTGCTCGTGTTCTGTTAAATAATCATAAGGTAATTCTTTGCATTCGTTTGGGAATTTAACATCCCATAAAAATTTTGTTGTTTGTTCACTAACCATGATAAATCTCCTTTTTTTTCCTCGATTTTATGAAAGTGTTATGTTTAGGAATCGAACCTAATATTAAATACACCTGTACCATAACTAAAAAAAAATATGGATAAGAATTATTTCTTATCCTTAACACTTAATGCAATACCAGATACATCAATACTCATTCCTTCATCGTCCTGTGTAGGTGTGCAGGACTCAATACGGCAATGTAACAAGGTGAACAATTCTTTATAATCCCCATCATCATTAAAATTAAAAACTCCAATAGGGAAGTTTCTCCTGTTTCCTTGATATTCTCTCAACATACTAAGAAATTCAGGGGAAACACTATTAGCTTCCCATTTATACTCGTTTTTACCTCCTTTGTAACCTACAGGGTCACGACTGTTAGTGGCTGGACGAGTTTCAGATTCACTACTGAATTCCACATTAAAATCTTCACAAACAATAACTTCTTTATCTAATCTTAATTCACCAAGGTCATATGTGTTATCATCAGGATTTATTGTTATACTCATACTTAATTACCTCCTACGGTTGCGTTAGGTGATTCAATGTACATGCTAAAACCAATAAGTAAAGTACTGTTTACAGGTACTGCTACACCTTCACATTTAAGGTCATATGGGTTGGTTTCAGATTCAACTACTTTAATTTCAGTACCATTCATCATATATCCATCACTTATCTTCCTATCAACTATCACATCAATATCTGATTGAAGATAGCTGAGATTAGTTTCAGTTTCATTTCTTTTGAGTTGCACATATAATGCATCATAAACTTCCCTTACAAGTTGATCAACATTTCTACGGGCATGAATCAATGAATCATTAGGACGATTATCAGGAGTAGTTGCAAAAGCTGTTGACACGGCAAGATTAATTCTTGGGTGTATTTCAGATGCTGCTAATTCATCATTGATAAAAGTGATTCCTGCAGCTTGTAACTCATCACATTCTTCACGAGTTCTATTACTATATTTTCCAGAAGGGATGGTTCTAAAATCAGTGTATCCTGGTTCTTCATAGTATGGTGTGATGCAAACTTTAGCTACATTTTTCCCAAAATCTTCAGCAGGCATTAATACTGCTCTAGTATTTTGAATGTAGCTTTCTTGACTATCATCAGTATATGCTTTTAATTCTTCATCATTTGCACCAATAACTGTGAAGTATGCGATTCTTGGGTTTCCATGTTCTGAATCTTGTTTAATGAGTTCTACTGCAGAATTCATAATACTGATTATGCTTTTTGCAGTATCTTCTTTTTTGAAACCAACATAAGCTTCTACTTGTATTTCTCTTTTCTTTTTAGCTTCATTCATTGCATCTAACCAAGGTTTTGGTGTGCTTACTTCTGCAGCTCCTAAATCAATAATGTAAATATATGGTACGGTTATATCATCACTATTGGATTTTTTTATTTCTTTAAAAAAGTCATTGACTGTAATTAATAATTGATTGTTTTCTAAGTCAGTACCAATACCTCCATTTTCTACAGTTTTGTAGACTTGTTGGAAGTTTTTAAATTTCTGTATACCAGTTTTAGGTGTAGTATTACCAGTTATTCCAATGAAACATGGTATTTCTGCACCTACTCCAGATAATATTGGGTTACTGTCAGATTCAAAGTATTTTACCTTTGGAGTTTCATTTATGCTCATAGTTTCTATTCTCCAACATAATTTTTAATTATTTTATTCAATTCATCAGTGGTGATTGATGGTTTAATATTTTCAACACCATAAATAGTTTCTTCTTGTTTGTACTGATTGTATAATCCTGCTTGAGTTAAAGCACCCATAATAATATAATTACGGGTTGGATTTTTCTGTACTGCTTCGTACAAGATTTCTTTAGGTGTACTAGTTTTATTATTTTTATTTTTTGATTCGTTTTTAATTGTCATAATAATTCCTCATCAATTTCTAATTGAGTATATACTTCTCCACCAATCTTATAATAAGAATAGTAATTCATTTTTAACTTTAAAATTGAACGTAATACTGGTTCATGAATGTTTAATTCATCTAAATCCGTTATACTGTTGATGGAAAAAGTGTTTTTAATAATATGATAATGCTTAAAAAAAGAAGTGTAAATATCAAGATTAGGACATTGGTTTTTATGTGCTCTATGCTTATTTTCAGTTAATGCTCTACAAGTATCATTTAAAACCTCGCAAGATTTATCCTGCATATTATAATTTTTGCAAGTTGAATAATGATTAGCTTCAGCTTGCAATATCCTGTTTTGTACTTGTTGTATAATGCTAATTCTTTGTTTATTTGAGTTACACCAAATATTAATCCACACATCAGTTTGATATTGTTTCTGGATATGTTGAATGTTGTCTATTTCAACATATCTTCTTTTAACAAATGTTTCATCAGCTGTTTGTATGGTGATGCATGGTGTGGAATCTATTTCAGCATAACCTTTTATTATAGGCACAATCGACTCATATTGTATTTGCTTGTTTAATAAGTTATAAAAAGCATTTTCCATTAAAGTCATTTTAACAATCCAGCTTTACTTAATTCTTCATGAAAATATTGTTTAAATAATGGTGCGACTTGATTAACTGTACGAGTTACAAAGGGATTTGCAGGCATTTTACAAGTACCAAACTGAACATAAACCCAATAATGATCACCATTTTTTGATGTTGCTTTTGACCTTAATTCACCAGTTAATGGTTTAGGTTTGTGTTTACTAATGGTTCTTTGTAGATTACCTGTAGGTTTATAACCCGTAGTGGACCTTGAATGTCCGGGTCTTGGAACTTCTCGTTTAATAATTGTTTCTGCATCATGCAAAGCATGGTCTAAAGTATTTTCCAGAGGTTGTTGGAAACCTTTACCTTTCAAACCTAATTTTTGATAGTATGATGGATTAAAACTAATATTCATTCCAAATCGCATATTTACCCACTTTATTTTTTCCTTAATTTCCTTATCACAACTTTTTTAAAGTTAAGAATGTGATTCCATTCCTCAATACTACCTATTATTTCGTAACATTCATTATGTATTAAGAGATGGTCCGTGTCATTTAATTGTGAGTGAATCGAAATATATAATTTATAAGTATCCTGCAGTATTTTACCAAATATCTGCATACTTGATTCATTAGATAATGGTTGTATATCCGCTTCTATGCTTTCGCGGAAAACATATTCTTTATCTCCATATTCATCTAAACCTTTGTAAGTGTAGATGTCTACATCTGTATTTTTGAAAAAAGGAATCATAGTCTTAAAGCATCCTTATGTATGTTGAGTAACGATTGTTTAAATCGTTTAATGTTTTTTGTATTAAAGCTCCTTTACCAATACTAGTATCATAACTTATTGTTACATCACTTTCTGTAATGCTTGATGCGTTTTTATCCTTGCTATTGTCTAAATTGTATTCTAACATGTTGATGATTAAAGGTACTATGTGTGTTGAGTATTCTTGTGTAGTTAATCCTGCACTATATTCTAACCTTAAAAAACCATTATAAGTTCTATTAAAATATAATATCCCATCATCATAATCAATATTATAATCCTTATCTTCAATTAAAATAGAATCTCCTATTTTTAAAGAATGAATTTCATCAATGGGAAACATGTCTACTAATAATTTATCATCATTGAAACCATTTTCAACTTGAGTAAAACTAACGGGTTCAATAGGAACATCTAAACCTTGATTAATCTGACTTTTAACAATCTCCAAAAGCAACTGGAACTCATCATCAGACAATTCAAAACCATCCTTTTTTAATATTTGTTGAATATCTGTTTCATCAATCATAAAAATAAACTCACATCAAAAAAAATATAGGATAAAAACAAATTTTTATCCTTTAGTTAAAACAACACTAACTGTATCATTCGCGGAAACTGTAATACTAGAAGAATAATCATTATACCCTGTTTTAGAAACAACTACGGTTTGCTCACCTTTAGCCACACCTTTAATAGTGCAACCTCCAGCACTACCAGTAGTACCTGTCTTATTATCTACAGTTACACTAGCTCCTTCAACAGCCCCATTTGCATCAGTCACATTAAATGTTAAATCAAATGTTTCAGGATCTCCTCCAGGATTAGGGAGAATCTGAAGCAGCACCAATTCCAGTAATCATACCATCTTTAAACTCACCATTAGTCAACATGGTTAAAAATGCAGCTACAACATTCTTATAAGCTAACTTATTAACAGGTAAATCAGTAATGAGTGTAGGAGGCATTAATCTTCTTACTTCCACAGTAGTAGAATCAAGAATAGCTAATTTATCACCTTTAGCAGTATCCCAGTTTCTATCAATAAGGATTGGTAATTCAGTACCCATCATGGATTCATAAGTTATTACACGGTGTCCTAAACCGATGTCTACTTTATCGTTAAATCTTCTATAAGGTGCAACTAATGCTTTTAATTGTTTAGCAACACCATAACTACAGACAATTACATCAGGATTACTGTTATCATTGTTTAAATCTTCAAGCATATCATCAATAATACCCTCGGTAATAGGTGCTCCTTTAAGGTCTTCTGTGTGAGTTTTAATAGTTGAAGAAATACCTTTGAAATCTTTACTAGTACTATCACCAGTTCCTTCAAGGATTGCACGGTCTGTTTTATTATTCACATCAATGAATTTCTTTTCTTGTCTACGAGCAAGGAGATCCACATAGGTATTACCCATTTGTGCCATCATTGACACTTCGATAGGTGCAACTAATGCTTTCATTTTGTCAGTTACATCTTTGATTTTCTCCACATTTGCATCAGGGATATCATCTAATTCTCCAATCCATTTAACATCATCTGCTTCTGCTTGTTCTTCAAAGTAACCCACTAATGCTGCTTTGTTATCGAATACTTGTCCTTTACTTTCTAAGTATCTGAGTAATGGTGCGTTTTCAAAGGTTTTAGTTTGCAATACTTGAGAGTATTCTAATTGCATTGCGTTAGGATAATCGCTAACTTGTTGGAATGTTTTTTTCAATTCAGCAATTTCTGCACTGTTAGTTGCTACTTTACTGATTATATCATCTAAATTAGTCATATTAAATTACTTCCTCTTCTTTTTTGTATTATAAATTGTTGATTACAGCATCAATTAAAGGATTGTTATTCCTTTGTTTTTTCATTAATATTTCTGCGGTTTCAGTTGTGCTGAAAACATTTTTCTGTATAGTTTGTTCATTGTTAGCCTCATTGTTTTTTTCTAGGTTAACATGAGGTTTAGGTACACGACCTTCATTTAAGTTTTTGAAGAATTTATCTTCAAAATCACCAAAGGTATCTGTGATAGATTTACTAATCATTTCTTGGATTTGTTCAGGATTCAATGATTTAACTACACCTTCATTAGTGTTTCCAGTATCTTCATCTTGAGGTTCATTTCCTTCTTTGTTTAATTCCTCATGAACGATGTTTTTAACTTCACCTTTAACAGATTCGGTGATTTGTTCAACGAGTCCTTGTTCTTTTTCACTCCATAACTCATCCATAGCTATTTTTAAGTCATTATTAGTAACATATTGTTCTTTAGGTTCTGCACCTGATTGAGTATTATTATCTGTCATGTTTTTAGTCTCCATGTTTTTTAATATTTTATTACATACTCCTGCAAAACATGTTCCTTCAACTACTCCTTTAGCTGTGGTAACTGTACCTAAGGTATCTATGTTTGCAGGCATACTTGTTAAACTGATTTCATCTAATCTTGCATTTTTAACATTCCAACCACCATCACTATTACGATCATATTCGGTTGGTGCACCACCAATACTTAAACCCAGGTTAACTCCAATGTCCAACATTTCTTTAATGTCTGGTGCATATTTAGAAAGTATTGTGGCACCTATTTTCAAGGTATCATTATCAGAATTCAGTACTTTGTTGATACTGCCTAGTAAACCTGTGAATAAGCCGTATTCATGGTCTCCATGAAGATTTTTATTACTGGTTAGTAATTGTTTTTTCATGGAGTTTATGGCTGATGGTAGCATAATGTCTTTTTGCAAGTCTTGGCTTGTTGTACTTGCTATTCCTATGATGTCTAATGTTCCATCATCATTTAACGTGTAATTTTGTTTGTTGTTTTTGGTGAGTGGGACATAGACTCGAAAACGATTATGATTATACAATGTTTTCCAATCCTCCGAAAAAATTTCATTCTTTTTTTATAAAAAAAATAAATTAATGTTAAAATAAGCTTTAAAGATAATAACTAATTTGTATAAAAAAATAGTAGAAGAAAAAATATTTAATGTTTAAGTTTTTTTTCTTCTTCAATAATCACCGTAGACAATTAGAAAAAAGGAGTCTATGAAATTTTACAGACTCAAAAAAAAAAAGAAAAAAATTAAATAATTTGTTTCAATTTATATGTAACTTTTTCATTATCCTCAACAGGATTATATTCTATAATTCTATTCAAAGATATATGAATTATTTTTTCAATATTATTTTTAAGGTATCTTTACTTCAAAAAGATGTAATTAAAATTTAACACCTGAAAAACGAGTACGAACCAAAAGAGCTGATAATTAAGAAAGGTATGTTTGGTATATTTTTTTTCTTTTGTGTTTAGTCTTTTCTTCATATATACAGTGTAACGATTTAGAAAAAAATGATTAACTATATGAAAAAGTATAAACTAATGTATATGTTTTTTAGTAAAATAGCCCTTAAAATAAGTAGGTATTAATAATATTTCGGTAGAGCAAATGAAAAGTAATATAAAAACTTTGTTTAATTTAACATCATTTAAAAATGGTTATATAGTATAAATACAATATAATAAAAATATGTAATGAGCATTAAAAAAAATGTGTCTAAAAAATAGAGTGTAGAATTGGATTAAAACCTAATCCCTCAATAAAGTTATAATCCAAAATGAAACACACAACACCAGCAAAGAAAAAACATAGTGTTATATTTCATAAATATCCTCACTTTTTACTTTAAATCATTTCAAGTATACGAACTGGTTGCATAAGCAAACCTTCATCAGTGAATTCATTATCTGGACTTTTAGGATCATCATAATAATAACATGCACTTTCATATTCTCTTCTTAACATACCATCTTCCTTTTCTTCTTTTAGAAGATATCTTCTAAATTCCAAATCCTTGGGAGAATCAGATTCTCCTAAAAATAATTCACTAACTCTTTTCTCAAATTCTTCATAAGTCATAGGGTATTTGGATTCATCAATAGTTTCAGATTTCATTATTATCATTCCTTACTTTACCGTGTTTGGTTTTCATCCCTGATTGTGTAAGCTTTATCATAAGCATCATCACCAGTTACTGGAGAAATTGCTTCATAAAACTGTTCAGGTTTCTCATATCTACTTTGTCTACCAGTATATTCAAAAAATATTACATGCTCTGCTTTATCTCTTTTTTTTATCCATCTTGGTGGTGCATAATCTTCATTAAACTCAACATGAGTTACTGGTTCGAAACCACAATGGCGATAAAACTCATAATTACCTGCGAAACTGTCTAGTTTGGTTCCGCCTTTTGTTGTAGCAAATTTTAATAAAGAACTACTACGGTCTTTTACATTGCCTGAATTATTTGCACAGACACTTATAATATCCCATCATCACGAATAGCTATTGTACTCCCATTCTTGGTGATGAACATTCTACAGTTATCAAAGAATGAAGTATCATCAGGAATGTCTACTCTCCATGATTTATCTGCAGGTTGTGATGCTGCTGCTTTTTTTAATTTGTCAAGGAATAATTCTTTATCTGTTAATTCTTGTACTTCAATAGTATATGCATCAGCATTAGGTAAACCGAGTTTATCGTTAGGGGTATATTTGGTGTAAGTATTATTTAAATTATTCTTAACTTGTGAGTCTGTTAATGGTGTTAGGTTAACTGTGTATGGTTCAACATTACTATTTTTACTGTCCCATACACTTAAATAAGTACAGCGACAATTAGGATGCAAAGGTAATATACTATCCTCATCCAAATCACTTATGCGATGCACATTATCTTTTAAACCAGGACGATAAACCTTATCTTCACTTTTATTAAATAAGTAAGCATTATCCAAACATAAACTACAAACATTACTATCTTCAGCAGTTAGAATAGTAACTTCAGTATAGCCTTCATTAACATAGGATTGTAAAATACCTGTGTTTTGTGCTCTGCTAACTTCTGTTTTAGCAATCATTACTGCTCTTTGTTTAGCACTTAAAGTACTACCTTCTAAAGGTTTTACTCCTAATTCAACTATTTTGTTAGCTAAACTATATGGGTTTTCACCAGTAGCTACAGCTTGAGTAATTGTTTTTTTAACACTGCCTCGTAAATCATCACTTAATTTCTTTATTAAATGAAAATTGTATTGTCTTACAAAGTCTAATGCTTCCTTGTCAGTATCAGTGAATACGAGTTTCTGTTTAATGTCATTGTATCCTTTCTGTTTACCTAATTCATATACTCGTTCGATTAAATCATCAACACTTTCATAGGTTTGTTCTAATAAATCATCCCATTCCATATCTAAACTTTGGAGTATTTCTTTTTGTCTTTGTATTTCCGCATAATAATACTCTTTAGCCTGTGGTGATGATAACCACATTCTACTATGGTTTAATTGCTGGTCAAGTAAGTTACTTATCAGATTATAATATTCTTGTACGTTTATGGGGTCTTTAGTTTTGTTTATATGGAATTCTTCCCATAAACCAGTACAGGATAATAATAATTTATCTGTTTCTATCTGTTCACTTGTTTTAATCATATTCTCGCCTTAACCTTTCCATTGTCAAAGCTTTTTGCAGACTTTTAACTTGTAAATCCACATTAGGACTCATGTTTAGGTTTTGGTTTAAAGGTAACTCCCCCCAATCCACAGGATTCAAACCATAATCCAAACGAACCTCGTTAATAGATTTAACACCGTTCTTCAACTGAATATCCTCTATCTGAGCCCTGGTCAACTTATTCTCCAAATCCATATGATTGTACTCAAAAACCTCTTTAAACCCAGACCTGCCTAATACTTTATTAAAAGCATTTTCAATAATCTTACAATCCCCAGACAAAGTATTATTAAAAGATTTTTCTTGACTATCCCCTGTACCACTACCCAAGTGTGCTGTTTCAACAATACCTATCACAGCAGGAGGCACTTGAAAACCAATTAATATACGGTCACGACTATAATTTAGTAAGTTAAGGAAATCCAAATCACGGTTATTATTACCTGTGCTTTGATAAGTAGCTCCTTTAACTGTAAGCAAACCTTTTTTATTTTTATCTTGCTTCATTCGGTTAATAAAAGATTGAATACTTACATTACTTGTTTCTTTATCAAATGATAATATTCCCCGTGGATCCATTCCACTGTTATCAAACATTTCTTTGTTATGTTTTAAACCGCTGAATTCTAATGCAATAGATAATCCAATACTGTCTATTTCACTAATACCCCATAGATAGTTTTTAGCTTCAGGTCTAGGTTCATATATATGTATTATTTCATCATCTTCAAACCTGTAACCTGTATTACGAAGACCCCATTGACTAGTATCATTATGATAACAGATTAACTCCGTAGGTATATGTTTAAAACCAATAGGTATGTTACCATAATTTTCTTTATGGTTAACTTCTATAAAACAGTCTCCTGTTAATTTCCATGATTTCCATATTAAATCATTGAGTGTTGCAAATGTATCTGCTCTTAATTTTCCCTGAGGGTCATTGAATAAGTTATTTAAGTAATTCGCTGTTATGGGATTTACTTCTTCACCGTAATTATTGGTGATGGTGAATCCGTTTATTAGGCTGTATCTGATGTATGCTTTAATGCATGATTTAACAAAAACATTATTATATGAATCATAATATGTTTGCAGGTCGCCTGTGTCTTTGTTGGCTTGTGTGAATGCCCAATGGTAATTGTTCATGAATTCATAGAATAATGAATCATCTTCAGGGTTTCGTAGTCCAGGTAGTTTCATTATGTTTTTTTTGATGTTGTTAAAAAATCCCATAGTATATAATTCTCCTTTTCCATATTTTTTTTATTAGATTTCCACGATTTCAAAGATATCATTCCCAATAAATTCTTGGTTAATATAATTGAATGCATGTGCTGCTGCATCAACAATATCGTCATGTTCTCCGTTAGGAAATGCTCGGAATTCATCTTGAAATGTTTTACGAAGCTTATTATCCTGTATATCAACATATACATGTCCATCATAAATATAATCTTTGAGTGGTGTTGCTCTGTCCGCTTTACTATTGTTTGGTACTGGTATGGCTCTTTCTAGGAAGTATCCGGGTAATTGTTGCTCCCAATTATCGTATAATAATGCTCCCGCTGCTGCCACTCCAGTTTCAATTATACTAATATTATCAACTCCATCAAGTATTATCTGATTTTTTATTTCTTGACTTGTGTCTTTACCAAACTGTCCATGAACAAAATCAGTTAGAAGTATAGATTTATAATCGTTTAACAAGTATATAGGCACTCCTGCTGTGAAATCATTTTTACCAGGGTCACTGCTTGCTGTATCCCATCCACGACACATTTGAATGGTTGTTAATTCTTTTGGAGGTGCACCCCAATGAAATTTATTTAAATCAAAGAAATTACTGGAGTCATCGATTGGTTTTTGTTGGAAAATGGATTGGAATAATCTTTCACCAATATTTTCTCTTTTCTTTTCCAATAATTCGATACTATATTTTTCTTTCCATAATGGTGTTCCATCAGGTTTTATTGCTGGGAATTCTATGAAATGATAATCCATTGACCTGTTTGTTTTGAAGTATCCTTGCAGGTCGTTGCTGTGCCATCTTGTATGTAATAAAATAAATCTGGTGTGGGGTTCTATTCTTTGTTCGATAATAGTATCAAACCAATCAATTTTTTTTTGAAGTAATGTTGGAGTAATATCTTCAAATCCTTTGTAAGGATCATCAATTATAAGATAATCTGCATCTTGTCCTGTAATACTACCATTTGCTCCTGTTAATCTTATGCTTCCAGTGTAGTCTTCTCCTTCTTGATTACAAAACATAATATGGGTGCTACTGTGTTTTGTTTCTGATAGGTATACATTGAAGTATGCTCCGTATCTTCTAATATATTCCCTGATTTGTATACCGAATTTTTCTGATAGGCTTCCTTCATTATTCACAATAAGAATGTTTAGGTTGGGTTTTTGGAAGATTAACCATAACGGATAAGCAATAGTCACCAAACTCGATTTACTATTATGTGTAGGGATTAATTGTTTTCCTGCAAGGTATATTCCATCAGGATTTTCTATTTCAATACATTTTCCTTGTTCACCTTTAACAGTAGTAATATCTGTGATTGCCAATCTGCGATGTGTAGGAGTTTTGTTTATCCTTTTTCTTGGTATTTGTGTTGGAATACTATATTTCGGTTGGAAACCTACAACATAAGCATCACGAGTTGATTTAATATTATATTTTGAATTTCTTTTATAATGGTTCATATCCTCTTTTTTTCTTACATGGAAATAAGGATATAATCCTAAACCAGTACATAATTCAAAAACATCATTTATTAACTGTTTGTTTATATTAATAAATCTTACACGACCATTTTTATCAACACTACCATCACTGTCAATTAAACCAGCTAATAATTGTAATCTATCTTCAACACAGGCTTCCAAGTATATTCTTGGAATATGTTTATTATTGTATAAGTGTAATTCTTTAATCTTTTTAATTATTCCTTGATGGCTGAAATAGGTTGTTTTAACACCTGTTTCAGTATGTGTGCAGATAGTTGAAATTTTATATGGAATGTGTTCTATTGATTCCATGTCTTTAGGATCATGTGTAATGCATGGTTTAGTACTTGAACCATCACCTAACCATAATCCGAGGAAGTATGGGTCAAGTGGTAATTCTGTTTTCGGATATTGTATTGGTTTTATGAATGGTAAATGATATCTGTATCTTTTTTTACCATTTTTTTCAGTATATTTGTAATCTTTTTTTATTTCAGATGTTGTAATGGTTAATGGATTTTTATTACCTCTTTTTGATACGGTCCATAAGTGTTCTTCATGTGCAAGTATCTTTGAACCATTGCTAAAAGTTATTAATTGATTACAATTTGATTTATCTGAAATACCAATAATTTTTGTAGGTTCTCCGTTTAAACCGTAAACATAATCTCCTATTTTTAAATCTCCATGTGTTGTCCAACCACGGTTACTTGTTAGTATTGGTGTACTGTCTGCTAATTTATGTCTTGGAGGCATTGCAACACATAAACGGTACGGATTAGTCTTATAAAGTTTCATTAACTCTTTACTCAACACTCGTATATGTGGTGCAGGTAAATTATCATCATACCGGCTGGTAACAAACAACCTGTAGAACTTGTATAAATCACTGCAACAGGTTTGCAGTTTCTCATCAAAATTAACCATTTTATTCGTTTATTATTTCATCAATTAACTCTTCACTGAATAATTCTTTCACATTTTTATGTTCATGTTTCAGGTCACCTTTTAGTGAGAGTTTGTCTTTTCTTCCAAAGTTTTCCGGGTCTATTCTTTCCAACCACCAAGCATCAGCTTGCCAGTTTCCTTCTACTCCTGCTTGTCTAATGTTTTCTACTCTTAAGGCGATTGCATAGGCTTTGGCTTCTTCTACTTGATTGTAGAAGTCGTGGAATTTGCCTTTTTTAGCGTTTTTTCCTCGGTTGTACCAGTTGTAGAATGTTTTTGCGGTGATTCCTGCGAGTAGTGGTGCTTTGGTGATTGGTAGTCCTCTTTTGATTTCATCACATATTTTTTTACTGATTGTGGGGTTTAGTGATGGTTTACGAGTCATATTTTTAACTCCTTCTTTTTTTTATTATTGGATTTTATTTAAAAATTCACTTTTTAAGATAGGATTTGTTGAAAACACTCCTCTCACGGAACTTGTGGTAATATGAGTGTCCCTATTTTCTACTCCTCGCATTTCCATACATAAATGTTTACTATTTTTAATAAGTACAATTACACCTTCAGGTTGTAACTGTTCATATAAAAAATCACATATTTCTTCAGTTATATTTTCTTGTACCTGAAGTTTGTGAGAAATATTTTTAACTATCCTTTCAAATTTACTTATACCTAATATTTTATCATTAGGTATATATCCAATATAAATATCCATACTAAAAGGCAACATATGATGGCTACAGGTACTGTAGGATTTTATAGGACCTATTATTATTTGTTGATGTGTTTTTTTTGTAGGGAATGTTTTAAGATATTGTGTAGGTGAAACAGTATATCCATCATAAATTTCAGTGTATACTTTTGCAACTCTTTTAGGTGTTTCTTTTAAATGAGGATTATTTCGCCAGTCTAATCCTAATCCTTCCTCAAGGATTTCTTTTATTTTTTGTTCTATTACTTTTTGATTAATCATTTATTCAGCTCCTAAATATTTATGTAATTGTCCTGATATTCTGTAATTAAAAGTTAAATGAGTGTTTAGTATAAGTTCGGTTATTTCTTTAGCTTTACTGAATTCAGGTTGTAAAAAAATAGGATTCTTTGATTCACTTATAAAAGCATTTAAGTTCATTAAATCAGATTTATCCTGTATTATGAATTTAAAATAAACATTATCATAATATTTCCAAAAATTGTATACATTTTTTAAATGTATTTTTGGGGAAACCACATAAGTAACATGATATGGGGGATATAAAGGTTTAGTTGTACCATTTGTTTCTATTTGTACCTGATAACCTTTTACCTATTCTAACAGAATATAAATCAATTAATTTCTCTTTTAAATGATTATAAATCCATTTCCCTGTTTCAGCACAATATACTTTCATCAAACCATCCATGAAATTTATTCTTCATCAAATTCTTTACCACAATAAGGACAAATTATCTTCTTAACTTCTTTAGGGAGAGTATCCTCGGACAAATCAGAATCAGAAATATCATCATCATATTCTATATCATTTTCGAATTTTAATTCAGTTAATGAGTATTCATCAAATCCTGTTAGTTCTAAATCCAAATCAGAATCCTCCAAATCCTCCAAAACTTCAGCTAATTTATCATTATCCCATTCTCCACTAATCTTATTCAAAGCCAAATTCAAAGCCTTCTCATGGTCATCATCACGAATAGACAATTCAGTATCAGTAAAAACAAAACCAACATCACCCAAACGAATCATAGGCAACTCTGCTAAAAAATCATTATCCAACATATGCTCATCCAATAAGACATCATATCTTTGATGACCCCCAACAATATGCATATTCTTCAAATTCACTATAATCGGATCCACCAATCCAAAAGTACTAATACTGTTTTTTAGTTTCTGATAATCCTCATCACTAATTCTACGAGGATTATATTCTGCTGGTTTTAAATCTGTTATTTTAATAGTTTCTATTTCCATATTTCAATCATTCTCCTTTTTTTTAATTATGTAAATTATGAAAAATTTATAGTAGTTTGATTAATCCTATGATTAGGAATCCGAATATTCCTCCGAATAATGCTATGCTGATTCCCAATACCCATTTTAGGGTGGATAGGGCACTGGTGACTTCTGCGACATTTACACATAGTTTGTCGAGGTTACTGTCTAATTTGTCTATTTTTTTTTTGAATTCGTTTAGTTCATTTTGTCGGTGAGTGGCTTTGGTTTCGAGTGTGGTTATTCTGTCTTCGTTGTAGCAGAAATTATTATGCAGTGTCATCATTATCATACTCCACATTATTGGTGGTGTTGTCTAATATGGTGTTTGGGTGTTTCGCATCAAAGTAGGCTAATATGAATCCAATTACGGCTACGAGTATTGCGATTAATTGATTCTGCATGTCCGCGGTTAATGCGAGGTATGGTGCTATAGTCATTACTACGAATTTTATTATTGTGGTTATGTTTCCGAATAATTCATTTTTTTGTGTCATTTCCTTAAAATCCTCCATCTATTTTAGATTAAATAAAAAAAAAATTAAATAATATTTTTATGAGTGAATAAGTACAGTAGGATTCGAACCTACGATAAAAAAAAAAGATAATAAAGATCATGTTAAGTTGAAGGGGATTTTTTTTTCACGTGTTTTCTTCTTTTTGAACGAAAAAATAGATAATACTGAATTCGTTATTTTCCAGAACAATGTAGGTGTAATTTTTTCAAGGATAAACCGTAATATAAATACCCTGCTTCATATATTACTATTCCACAGGTCTTGCAAAAGATTTGATCATGATGTGAATCGTAGATTAATTCTGAATTATTTTTGCAGTTTTTGCATAGTAATTGTATTTCATCATGATTAAAATTTTTAAATTCATTCATAAAGTCCCCTTCATTAATCACCGTAGACAATTAGGATATTTTGAGTCTTTTTTTCTCTTTTTGGATTGCTTGATATTCTTGATTGTAATCCTGTCTTCTGTGTTTGCTTAATCCAGATGTGCCTAAACATTCTTTTTTAGGATATTGTCTCCGGTATTTGTTAGCGAATATTGCTTTTTGTTCTTGGTGAGCATATTTTTTGCATTTGGAGCTACAGTATGTTTCACGATTGTGTTTCTTGAAGAATATTTTACCACACCATTTACAGCATCTTGTGATGAATGTTGATTGCCCTCCAGGGTGTTTTTTGAGTAATAGGGTTTTGGTTCTCATAAAAAATTCATATTGTTTGTAGTATTTTTTTTGCTGTTTTTTCCCCAATTCCTGGTACCGTGGTTAATTGTTCTACTGTTAAGTGGGTTAAGTCATTCATGGTTTCAAGTTTTAAGGTTTCTGTTATTTTTCGTGCCCGGGTATTGCTGATGTCTGGTATGCAGTATGCTAATATTTTATAAGCCATAGGTTCGTGTATTACCTGTTTTTTACTTGTTTGCACAGTACCCATAGTATTGGTTAAGCATTTTTGTGCTTGTGTTATCATCATACGGTAGGCTTGTTTTTCAGTTGGTACTTGTATTACGGTGGTGTAGGTGTTTAGTCTTGCGATTGCTCCTACATATTGTTTGATTGTGAAGTGTCCATATCTCCCATTATATTTACTATATAATAAGTGTGTGAGGTCTTTATCAGTTCCAGTGATTATTACGAAATGATATGGGTAGTGTTCTTGTTGTCTTATTGTTTGTCTGAATACTCGATTATCCCGTACACTGTTTATGAAATCTGTTTGGGTTTTGTATTCAAATACAACCTGATTATCAAATAAATAATCTCCGATTGGTAGTTCTTTTATTTGTACTTCGCAGTCATGTTCTGTGTAGTATTGTTTTGCTGTTTTTATCCTATGATGTTCTCTGCTGTCGATAACTACTTCCATTATTCATAACCTCCTTTATTTAAATGGTAAACGATTTAACTCATTATACATGTGTTCCTTGTATAAACTGTTTTGTGCTTGTATTAGCAGTAATGCATCTTTATCCGAACTTGTATAAAGATTCAGGTCTGTGAGGAAGTATACTATACTTGCACGAATAATATCAGATATGGTGATATTGTAATCTGTTTTACCTGCTTCCTCCTTAACTTTTAAGAGGTACTGATGCAAGTCATCATGTATGTTTAAATGTACGGTTTTCATTTCCTTTCACCTTCTTCTATTAGTTTTAAACTGTAATCTATTATTTCCTCCGCAATATCATCAGGCAAATTATATACAGTTACCAGTGGTCTTGTAATGTCTAATCTATCTTTTAATTCCCATAATTCTAATTGTTTATAGTGTGTTTTCTCATACCTGTCTATTTTACAACCTTTCACACATACTTCATGTACTACATTTTCCATTTTGTTAGTCTGATAATAGTTATAAAATAATAATATGATTAGGATGCTTGCAAGTGTTAATAAGATAATTATCATGTTAGTTCCTCACATTCTGGATTTGGATCGATTATCCATATCGCTTCTTGTTCGCAGACACTTTCGCATGATTCGCAATAGGTGCATTCTGGAGCATATTTTCTGAATAGGATTTTATCAGGTGATTCTGTACTGTTTATTTTACTTTTAACCATGTTTATGAAATCTTCTGTTAATATTCCTGTTTGGCAGACTTCCACACACTCCATGCACTGATTACAATCATTGTTTATGTTGATTAACATTACTCTAACACTCCTTCCCAACATTCAATACGAACACGGTTCTGTTTAAAATTTTGAGTAAATATCTCTGCATCATACTGTTCAGCAAATAAAGCTTTAGTTTCACCAGTTTCCACATCGTACACTCTATAATGTCTTTTCATCCAGTAAGGTTTAAAATTTACTGCTTCGTAAATTGTCTGTATGTAACTTCCATTAAATTGTATTGCTCTGTCATCAATATAAGCCACAGCAGGAATCTTACGGTTAGTTACCTCCATACTTGGGAAACCATTATTGTTTAACCAGTCAATTACTTGTTCTTTTTGTCTGCTTGTTAATATTACTACTTTATATTTTTTACGAAGTTGTCTTATGAATTCTTTTGAACCAGTTAATGGTTCACCAAGATTACCTTCCTCATAACCATTGTATTCATTTAGTACTCCATCGAAATCCACACATATTGTTTTTTTAATCATATTTCCTCCACTCTATCAATTATTTCTTTAATTAATTGTAGTTGTGCATCTGCACGAGCAATAACTAATTCATCATTTCTTCTTAATGCTTCTATGTAATTTTCATCTATTCCTTCATACAAATCATTTAAAAACTTAGTGATGTTCTCTGATTTCTTTTTATACAATTCCATATCTGCATTAGTATTTTCTAATTCAGACTCTAATCCCCTAATTTCTTCACCATATATACTCATAATATCTTGAAGTATTTTAACTAATTCTTTTACTTTCATTCTTTCACTCCAGTTATCCAAAAACCATCTTCATCATCTTCAAGGACAAAACCGTAATCCTCTAACAGTTTTTTAAACCACTCCTTATCTATATCTAAATCAAACCCACAAAAGAGATCTCCTTCATGCTCACTACCTACTTTTACATCACGATCTATCCAACAATTATCAAAATCATGACTATCAAAAAAATTATCAAGAGCAGTTATTCCTATTTCAATTTTTTCTATTGACTTTTTAAAATTGATGAAATATTGTTTTAATACACCAATGTTAAAATCATCTTTGGTATTCTCTTCTTTTTCATCAAATGGTTCAATATAGCATCGATTTGGAGTTTTTACTATATTTGGAACAATACAACCATTATATCCATCGTATTCTTTTCTTATACATTTTCGGCAGGGAGGAAGTGTCTTATCCTCGTATCTGTTTTTTAATACAGAATTACATACTCCTTTATCAACAAATAATCCCCCCTCCAGTATGGAACAAGTTTCGTGGATTTTAATACTGTTAAATCCATGATTTTTTAATTGTAATGGAAGATACTCTTCAAAAATGGTTTCAACCTTCATTCCACAGGCTTCCTCACCTTTCTCCAATAATGGTTTATTACAATATTTTTCTATACATTCATCAAATGCTTCCTGCACAATAACATTCAACTGATGATTATCAAAACGATTATTATGCCTTAGTATAATCTTTTCACTACCCAATAATGGATGATAAACTTCTACCTCATAAAAATACATTTATTATCACTCTCCTTTAATCCTTAATTTATTCAATCCATCAGTTGGTCGTTCGAATTTAATCTGAAACAAAATAGTATCATCGTGCAAATCAGGATAAATAATTTTTAATTCATGTTTCAACAAATCAACATGAGTATAACCTTCAAATCAAGCACAAGTATGAGTTAATTCTTTAAACCTAAACTGTTCAACACTCTCTACTATTCCGTATATTGAAAAATTAGTTCTTTCAAATACACATTCTACAATATCCTCTTTTTTCAATTCTTTATCAGATTTTCTTATTGTAGACATTTTTTTCATACTTCTTAAAGGTTCAAGTAAATACGGTTTAAATTTCAATGTTTTCATTTTATCAACTTTACTTCTTTTTTATCATCATCTAACATTATATTATGTTTTTTTAGGTATGATTTTCCAAATAATTCTTCAGCATGTTTACATAACAGATAAGAATCAATTACTCCTTCAGCAGATATTATTCCTTTCTTCTTTAATTCATCAAATACATCTTCCATATTATATCCTCCAATTAATCTATATACCTGTTAAAATCATAGGCTAATCCTTTATCAGAAACATTCACATAAATCATAGTAGTTTCCGGACTCTCATGCACTTTACATAACTTATTGAATGTTTTATAGAAACTCATGTTTTCACCTTAATTAATCTTACCCCATTCCTATTACTACGAATATAACCTGTTTCCTCTTTAACCTGCTTCACCATAGTTGTATATTTACCATTACCCATATCGAACTTTTCTTTAATCTCTTTAGCAGACACATCCAACCTTTTCAAATATAATTCTTTGAAACATTTATACTCATTGTTTCGTTCAGTACTACTTGTTTCAATAATCATTTTTTATCCATTCTCCATTGATTCCTTTTAATATAACCTGTTTCCTTTGTAACCTTCCGTTGTAACTGGTCATAAGCATATCTTGATAATCCTAACAGTTTACGGATTTTCAAACTATTATAATCATTATTAAAGTATAATCTTTTAAATTCAGGATACTTCTCCCAAAATAAACCCGTAGTAATCTTATCAGTATCCTGTATGCTTGTTCCATTGGTTCGTGTTCTTTGTTTACCAGTTTCCGGTATTGTATGTCTTCTAAATTTGTTTAACTGTGAAGATGTCAGGTTCAATTTATTTTGTATGTCGTGTAGTGTTAATTCAAGATGATTGAAGTACAAATCTTTAAATGATTCGTATAATTCCCAATCGGTAGTGTCACCTTCGATTATGTGGAAATTCATTATTATTTCTCCTCCATTTTTATTAATTGATTAAAATAACAGTTTCTTTTCAAACCAGTTTCAGTATTGCATTTTTTCCTTAAAATATTATATTCATGCTCTGTTAATTCTAATTCCTCTTTAATCCCTTTTTTACTGTAATCCAATCTTGTTAAATATAATTCTTTAAATTCAGGATACTTTTCCAAATATTTTTTAGGATGAACAGTACATTTCATAGTTACTGGGATTAGTTTTCTACTACTGGTGCTTCTTTTTAAACCAGTTTCACGGCTTACTTGTTGTCTTAATGTTCTTGTTTGGCTATGTGAGAGGTTTAAACGAGTCATAATCTCAGCTAATGTTATCTGTTCAGGGTGTAAGTAGTAATCTTTGAATACTTCGTATTTGTCTTGTAGGCTGTAATCATTTTCTATGATGTTGAATTCAACCATATTTTTTAATCCTCCTTTATTTTTTTTAGGATTATTGTGTTATTTTTTCCTATTTTGTATCTTCTTAAACCTGTTTCCCTTGTTACTCTTCGTGTATATTCTTTTAATCGAGCGTAACTTAAACCACATAATTCTTTAATATCCTTTTTATTGTATTCCGGATGGTTGAGGTAGTAGTTTTTGAATTCCTCGTAATTGGATTCTGTTAAGTATTCTCCTTCGATTAAATGGAATTTAATGTTTTTACGATTTTTTAATTCGTTTTCACAGGCGATTCTGTCTTGTACCACCATTTTATTCATTTTATCATACATCGTTGGTAATAATAGTAATTGTTTATCATAATCGATTCTTCTTGTTAGTTCTTCTTTTGTCATTGCCTGATAATCAGTTGTCATTTTTCAAGATCCCCCCATTTTTATATTAGTTTTGCAATTATTCCTCCTATGATTAACCATAGTAGAAATACAACACAGTAATATGTTAATCCATTTAAACCTAGTATTGTTCCTGTAATATAGGAACAAACATATAAAACTATAATATTATAAATTGTTATTGCAATGAAAATGATACTTAATAAGAAGTATCCATAATCAGAACTTTTAATATATATTAAATCCTCCCAATATCATTTTTTCACCTTTTTTTCATATTCTTTTAAATTCTTTAAATCATTTTTAATTACTTCTAAATCTTCCTCTGTAAATATTAATTCATCACCATTAATTAATTGTTGATTGTATTGTTTTTCAGCTTTTTTTAATATTTTTGTTAGTTTATTTATTGTTTCTTCTAATTTTATTCGTTCAGGATTGAATATGCACCATTTTTGATGTGGGCATAATTCATGTTTTGTTCCTTTTGAGTAGTAACAAATATTTTCATCAGTCATCTTTTTATCACCTTTATAATTTTTTTGTTGAAGTTACCCAGTTACCTGGTTACTTGCTATATTCCATACTGTTGAAGTTACCCAGTTACCTGGTTACTTGCATATGTCACCATGTTTTTTTTCAATAGTAGGTATGTTTTCCCGAGGTCAGTAACTTCAAAAATTACTTGAAAATAACCAATGGAAAATCCTCCAATCACTCAACAAACCACTCTAAAGGATTTTCCGAAGTTACTTTTACCCCAAGTAACCTTCAGGTAACTTCAGGTAACCTCATCATTCCACTCCAAATTCGGATATAAAAATTCCATAAATTCACTAAAATTCACCTTCAAAACTTTCGCCTGTGACTTCCCAAATTTCACATTAGTATACTTCCAACCTAATAATTCCCCAATACTTTTTAGATCACTGCAGAAATCAACATGCTCACCAATTGCTTTTCTTAATCCTTGAGTGAAACAAACGTACTTTGTATGATTACGGCTGATTTTCGGTAATGCCCATGGAAACATACGATTATTAATAATGTTCCAGTTAATGTCTTCGAAATCAAGGCTTGTACTGTCACCTTCAATTTCATGGTCTGTAATGAAACCATTCTCATCATGAAATGTGATTTTCTTCCTTGCTTGATTGAATTGTTCATTAAAGAACATACGAATGTCCTCTGTTTGTGTATTATCGAAATCCTCTAATGATTCTGATTTCTGCCAAGTAAACAACCATTCAGGTAATGCTCCACCAGTATCTGCATTGATAAGTGTTAGTATTGAGTCAATACATTCCCTCCAATCATCATACAAGTATGCGGGATTCGCTATTATTTCGCAGATTACTGCATCTGCAAGATAATGTAATGCTTGTAATGGGCTTCTGTCAGGTGAGTCAATGTTGAATTTTCTTTCGAAATTCTTTTTTTCTGCTTCGGTTTTCCTCATACTGTAACTGAAACTCAATACATAGAATCTACGGAGTAATGCATCATCCTCAGGTAAATACTGGTTCGCTGTGAATACTACTGGAGAGAATGCTGGTATTTGTCTGTAGCTTCCTCCAATCATTTTACCACGACCTGTAATTGATTCTACACATACTTTAATCATTTCCACGACACTGTACCTGTTGAATGCTCCTGCAGGTTCATTTACAAGTAATGGGTCGCATGATTTTGATAGTTTTGCTCCTACACGTGCTTGTGTGTCAAAACCTGAACCTCCAATATTGTTTTCAGGTGTTGGTGTTCCATGTAGGTATAGTATGATTTTTGCAAGGGTGGTTTTACCTGACCCAGCACTACCTTTCAGGTATAGCCATGGCATCCATTTTCCTACTTGTTTTTTCGCATAACTGAATATGCTTAACAATCCCCATTTTAAAACAGTACTTAATAATTTTGTATTGTTTTTAAAGACATCTCCAAGTTGATTTAATACTTGGACTGCTTCTAACAATTCAGCTTGTGAAGGTTCACGAACCTCTTTTTTAATACTGATGATCATGTCTTTTTCACCATCATAATAGAATCCCGGATTGTCAATATCCTTTTGAACCACAGCTAAACCATTTTTGATAAAACTGTTAATTGTTGCAGATACTGCTCCTGCTACTAATCGTGGTGATGAACTCCAACCTGCATTAATCAAGTATTCTTCTATTTCCTTGACTGTTGCACCTCCAGCTTCACCGGCTGTGGTGAATGGTCTTGTGCTTAACCGTGATTCCCAAGTAATCTTAAAACTCCGTGGCTGGTCAAGTAAAATTGCATCATACACTATTAATTCTTTTGGAACACATTTCAGGACAGTTATTATTGTTGGGTGTCCTTCTTTTTGCCGTGATTCTTTTTCCTGATAGATTTCACAGGTTTTGAAGTTCACCACATATCTGGTGTGGTTATCAATAGTTTCCCATATTGTCCCTTCGTGTTTCTGTGGCTCAATAGCTTTTTCAATGTTGTGATAATCTTCTTTGTTGAGGATTGTCATTAAGTTGGTTTTTGCAAGTATTGGAGGAATAGAACCATTGTAGATTTGTTCTATCCTTTCATCATGTTTTAAGGGACTCCATTGGCTAATGATGTAACCGCAGGTTTCCCTTTCAATATACTCGTCTTTCATGTACTGGATGAGTGATGGGATTATTTCAGTATCTAATTGTAGGTCGGTGTAGCCTCCTGTGAAGCAATCATAGGTGTTTATGATTGCTTCTGTTTCTTTATCTGTTAATATTCTTCCAGTACTCATTATAATTCCCTTTTATTCAATTGTACATTCTTTGAAACCACCATATTTAGTGATTTGTTTAACTGTGACTTTTACATCATGAGTATTGTTAATTAACTCCCTTAAATCCTCAAATTTCACAGTAAACTTGTTATTATCCCCATCTTTGAGTTTTTTAATCAGGCGAGCAAGAACATTGTTACCTTGTATTTTTAGGATATCTGTTTCTTTATCGTAATTTTTGAAGTTCTCGATAAAGAATGGGATTTTCACTTCTTGAGCATCATTGTAGCATTGTAATACACATTTACTACTGTAATATTCTCCACCATTCTTTTTTGGTTTGTGTTCATTTACATCCATTTCACCGAGATAGAATGCATTAATGGTGATAGTGTCATCAACATAGTCTTCAGGATATGCTGATCCATATCCCATTCTCATTTGTTCTTCTTCGGTGTATTCTTTTTCTTCGATGAACTCTTCTTCAATGATGATGTCATCGATTGTGTTTCTTTTGTTTGTTACATCAGTAATTTCCATTTTAATTAGCTCCTTCTCCTTAATTTTTTAGTTATGTAATTGTATTTTGCAGTATCTCCATCACCAGTTTTCACAGTTAAGTATTTTTCATTCACTAAACTGTTTATTTTGATGATTTGTTTATTTGATTGGTTTTCTTCTGTGTGTATTACTTCCATGTCTATTTGTCCGATGAATATGATGTTTAATTTACTATTCAAGGCTTTTCGTAGAATATTTTGGAAGTTGGTTGCACGGTCACTGTATTTTGCTAACCCATTTCTATCTGATACGAGTATTTCCAGTAATGTGCTTACACCATCAATGATGAGGGTATCGTATTCTGATTCAGAAACATCAGCAATTGCTTGTTTGATGTTCCTTACTGCTTTTTTATCATTTCCTAAGTCACATTTAATTATTGGGATATTTGTGAAGTTGGTTTTCTCGACATCTATACATACTGCTTTTAAATTGTTTTTTGTGCAGTATGTTTCTGCGAATGTTGATTTACCACTACCATCCGCTCCATAGATGAGGACTTTCTTTTTTAATTCTTTTTTGTCTTCGAATTCTAACATAACCATTCCTCCTTAATTTACAGTGTAAAAAAAATAGTTATTCTCCTATTTTGAGGTTTTCTATGATTTTTACACAGTAGAATCTTAATTCTACTCCTCCAGGTAATTCAGTGGTTCCTTCAGGTAATCTACCACCCCATACTTGAGCCACGAAACAGACATCATCCTTGTTTAATTTGATGTTTTCCCTATTGTATTTGACTCCAAGAATGTTTGCGAGGTCTTCATGTCCTATCATGCTGTATGCATCGTAGGATAATGCTTTGAACTCATCATATTCGAGTTCGTGGAAGCTAACAAGACAGTTAGGCTCCCTTAACATTTGAATACTGAAAGCATTTGTTAAGTATTTCATAATATTTCTCCTTCTTTTTGTTTTAGTAGTGTCATGCAGAAGTTTAATCTTCTTTTGAGGCTTTTCTGCATTGTTTTGTTGATTTCTAATTGTAGACTTGTGTGGTCTACTTTTTTCTGTAGGTCTTCACATTCTTTCCTGATGTAGGCTTTCCTACCGGATTCGTTTGTTATGTTTAATGTTTTCCAATCTTCCTTACTTGTAGTAAGTAAGATGTGGGATTCTTTCATTTTTAGGTCACTATCTGCATCAAGATGTGACTCTAATAATGTGATGCCTTCTTTTTCAACATCACATAATTCTTTGTTTAGTTTTTTTATTGTTTCAGTAATCATTGATAAATTCCTCCAGTTTAAATGTTTTTTAGATGGTTGTAGTAGTTTCCACTTTCTAAACAACCTCCATTTGCCCCTACAATCATGCAGGTGGCTATGATTGTTAAAATTAGTATGAGTAAGGTTATGATGAATAGGATTATTCCTGCATTTTGTATGCAGAAATAATTGATTTTATTCCACCCGTTTGGTTGTACTTTCTGTAACCTGGCAGGTTCAGGTTTACGATGAAATAGTTTCATCAGAAATCCTCCCTGTTTTTAATGATTGCAGATTGCACATAAGTACAATCAATATACATGGTTTTAGGTTCCTGTGAGGATATTCCTCTGGAATTTCCTCCTTTAGTGTATCCTTTGTTGATTTGGAGGTCATTTCCAGAACCCATACATAGTATGTCCTTATGATATAGGACATATGTGTGTTCTTTACAGGTTAGGACCATTTTCTGGTCCTTTTTCAGTTCCCTGAATGCATTACGGATTGTTTGATTATCCATAAATTATTCCTCCTTTGTCCATGATGGGATTTCGGAGAGTTCGGATTCGAGGAATTCCTCATAACGAATCCGTAATTCCCATTCCCTGTCTTCAGATGTTTCTCTGCAATATAGATAATCAAAGATTTTATCTTCGATGATTTCTTCAGGAGATAATAAGACCATTTAATCATCTCCTTTTTCAGATAATTTTTTAAAAAAGTAGTATCCTGCTAATTCAAGGCGGAGTCTTTCTTCATCACTGATACGGTTGTGATGAATGATAAATTCTCTTGGAAAAATAGTGTTATTGGAGGACATTTTATTCCTCCATGATTTCTTGTACAAGATCGATTTCCATTTCTTCAATCATAGCCACAGGTGCATCAAGTGGCTGATTAATGATTGTTTTCAATCTTGCCCAGTTTGTTTCATCAATATTAACTATGTATCTTTCAGGAATTCTTTGTTCCTGGAAGAATGATGCCCATGCAAGTACTTGCATGTGGGTCAATTGTGGATGTTCGGTTGCTATTGCTTTTTTGAGCATATCAAAGTGGTTTTGATATGCTTCACCTATGTGGTCGAAACCACGGTTAATCATTTCGTTCATTTCTTACATCTCTGGTTTTTTTTTGAAAATTAATTAGAAGTTGCACCTTCTAATTGTTTTCATATATAATAATTGAACTTTGTACTATATAAACTTTTTGGTATAAATATCGGCGAACTATAAGGCAAATACTGTGCATAAACATATATACAATCTACAACACAATATTAAATACTAACCAAAAAAAAACAAAGGAGTACGAAAAAATGTTTGAACTTGAATCAAGTGTAAACTTACAAAATACAAAATCAAACTCATTACGAACAACATTACCTATAGAATTAGTCAAAATTCTTAAATTAAAGGATAAAGACAAACTCGTATGGCATATTACAACACAAAATGATGAATTACAGATTAATGTAACGAAAAAATAAAACATAATTTTTTTTTCAAAAAAAACAAAGGATAAACAGTTATAGCTCTCGCTAACTACTACAAACCCCCCATTTCCTCTGGGACTATTTTAATTAACTTTAAATAGTTTTTTAGATATATATTATTTTGTGTTACAAAATTCATGAAATTACATCTCTGGTAATTTTGTTTTTTTATTGTAGCATAGGAAGTTGAAAGGTGTTGCACCACCTTCAACTTCATAACTTATTGTATGTGCTTTGAAATATTTAATACTTCTTTTTAATTATACATTATTATACCCTATTATTGTTTTGAATATTTAAATCTTCCAATAAACCTTTAACAAGCATTCGTTCAACAAAACAACACTAATACCATCAATTTGTATACTGTTTTTTGGAAAAATATATGGGTCACTTTCAAACAAAAACCTGAAAAAACTATACATCATCAAGCACATCCCTTAAATCTGGATCATTACTAAACAATATTTTTTCAATTGTTTGTATGCGATCATGTATCATTTGAACTTCATCTTTTTTAGCTTTATATTTCTGCTCTAAATCCATGTATTCAGGTGATTTGTAAGTGATATTATTCCAGTTAATCATTAAGCAATCTAAATGGTTAATGTATTGTTTTCGTAGTTTTTCAGGGTCCTCCATAAAGTAACTGCTGTGTGTTGTGTCTTTTCCACGTCCTTGCAATGCATCTACAAATTCAATACTGCAACCATCGTTGAATAATTGACTTGCATGGTATTTGCGGAGCATGTGTGGTCTTAATCTGATGTAACTGCCTTTTTTCCCTAATCCAAGTTTGTCATTGGTTTCTCTGAATAATCTGTTTAAGTATTTTATACCTACACCGAATAATTTGTCTGTATTTTGTAAGTTTCTGTTTGATGAGATGAGGTAGTTTATTAGTTCTGATGTAGCTTCAGGACTTGTGAAAGTAGTATAAAATTTGTTGGTTTTGTTTCTGCATATTTCCCATCTTGGAATTATGTCTTGTTTGTCTTTCAGTTCATTTAATACATTGTATATTTCTGTATTGTTGTGGTAGTCACTTGTTGCATTTATGAAATCTTGTATTGTGAGGTTTACGGTTTCGCTTCTACCGCAACCGCTACTGCTGATGAATAAGATTATTGCTCTCATTCGTGGTTTACTGATGTCTAATGCTTTTTTTATTATTTCTTTGTCAGGTAAATCGTTAAAAGTGATTGGTGGGTTCTGATACCCATTTTTTACGGAGAGTTTTGGGAGGTCGTGGATTTCTATTTCGTAATGTTTGTAGATTGTTAGTATTTTGCTGAACATCATTTTCGCAGTACTGGACATATAATTTTGGTACAGGTATGTTCTGTATTGTATTAATCTTTTTTTTAATGTACGATGTTTCCATCTTATGCCTTGTTCTTCTTCTTTTTCTGCTTCTTCGATTAACTCTACCATTGTTTTTTGTTGTTGTTTTGTGTAGTTTTTTATGAATATTGTGTAGCTTTCCACCGTGGTTGGTTTGAGGTTTCTTGTTGTTGTGAAGTCTTGCAATAGTTCTTTATCTGTTTTCATATACATATTATATCATTCACCTTATTGTTGTTGCTCTTTGTGTGAGCATTTGGAAAGTTCTATGAAAATTTGTACTGTTATTATTGAACAGGTACTACAAAAAGGAGGTAACGTTGAATTAATAATAAATGATGAAATTTTTGAAAGTTTAATGGATAATATAGAAACAGAAATTAAAAAGAAAAGTATTAGAAACGGATGTTTGAAAGTGCATGAGTTAAAAGAGAATTTAAACTTATATCTAATTATATCCGATAAAAATACTAATTTAGGACTTTTTAAAAGTGACGGTAGCTTTGATCAGAACAGACTTCTAACATCTGAAAACCAGCAAGCCATAAAATGGGCTAATAATCTTTTTGAAAACGTAAAAGCGAATTGGTGATTATTATGGCAACAAAAATTAAAAATGATTTAAAAGAGGAATATCAAGGTATCAAATATATACTTACATCAACAATGCGAACAAAATTATTATTAAGCATTTATAATGAATCAAAAAACTTAGATGATTTACGAATAGAACTAGAAAAGCCATCAGCAACAATACTGCATGGTTTAAAAGAATTGGAAAATTTAAATTTTGTTAAAAAAGTTCAAAAATATTATCAATTAACATCAAACGGTTATCTATTAACCACAAACATGATCAAATTAATTGATAACTGGTATGCAACTAACAAAAACGAAGATTTTTGGAATTCCCATGATCTAACAGCCATCCCCCAAGAAAATCTTAAAAACATTTATCTTTTAAAAAATGCAGAATGTATATCTTCTACAACAAGTAATTTATCAAAAGCTTACAATAGCTACACCAAATTAATTGAAAATGTCGAAGAATTAAAAATAACATTACCTATTTTTTCAGAAAACCATTTAAGGCAAATTGTTCAATTAATCCAAGAAAAAACACTGCACAAACTTGAATTAATCACCCACCAGGACATACTGCCATTAATTCATAGAAATCCATTATTTAAAAAATGGCTGATTAATAATGAAAATGTAAAAATAATTTGCATAAAAAATCCTTTAAAAACCTTTTTAACATTGGGGGATGAATTTATGTCACTTACATTATTTTTTAAAGACGGGCACTACGATGACTCACAAATCCTAATTGATAAAACCCATGAAGGATTGAAATGGGGAGCATTATTATATAATCAAACAAAAGAGTGGAGATGGAACCAATGACAATTAAAAAGTTACTTCACCAAATCTTTTTAAAAAGAAAAGGAGGAAAAACTTCTGCAAAAATTGTAGATTTGCTGCTGATACGCCCATATAACGGAAGTCAGATAGCAAGAATCATAGAAATGGATTACAATACTATTGAATACCATTTAGAGATTTTATGCAAAAGCAAATTAGTAATGTGTGAATCTGACAGCTATGGTTCATTATACTATCCTACAGATTTACTGCTAAAAAATCATGAAGAATACGAAAAAATAAAAGAGATGATGACAATAACTGCATAATATAAGGGGGATTTAATTATGAAAAGTGAAACAACCGAAAAACATAAAAAATTATCATCTACTGATATTACCTGTGGTGTAATAACATTAAGTGACAGCATCACTACAAATGAAGATGATTTATCCGGACAATATCTTGCAGATGAAACATCAAAAAGATACACCTTAAAATCCAAAATAATAATACCTGATGACAGGGAAGCATTAATTAAGACTATTAAAGAAATGGTTGATGAAGATATTGATGTTATCTTAACAACCGGAGGAACAGGACTAGACAGTAGAGATATAACTGTTGAAACTGTAGAAGAACTTTTTGATAAAAAAATTGAAGGCTTCGGTGAAATTTTCAGACATCAGTCTTTTTTAGAAATCGGTTCAGGAGCGCTTATTTCAAGAGCAACAGCAGGAGTATATAAAAAAACAGTGATTTTTTCAATGCCGGGCTCACCTAATGCAGTTAAAACAGCATCCAACATCATAATAGATGAATTCCCTCATCTAGTATTCCATGCAAAAAAATAAAAATTTTAAAATGATGAACTTAACCATTCATCATCTTTTTTTAATTAAAAAAATTCGTCAACAGTTATTAAAGGTTCTAATTTAACACCTTCACTATCAAAAGCTTCAATAGCTCCTTCCTGCCTATCAACAACAACAAAAGCTCTTTTTACACTACCTCCATTGTCTTGAATAGCTTTAATAGCTTTAAGTAATGATCCTCCAGTAGTTGTAACATCTTCTACAACAATGACATCATCACCTTCGTTTAATTCACCTTCAATAAGTTTGGAAGTCCCATAACCTTTTTTCTCTTTTCTAATCATTAACAAAGGAATTTCAGATTCGAGAGAAACTGCAGTAGCTATTGGAACCGCCCCAAGTGCAGGACCTGCTACTTTATCAATATTATCTTCACTAATAGATTTTGTGATTAGTTTAGCTATTGTTGACAGGATTTCAGGATCAGTAATAGCCTTTTTCATGTTTATGTAATAATCACTTTTTTTACCGGAAGATAATGTAAAGTCCCCTTTTAAGAAAACACCATTTTCTTTTAATAAATTAATTAAATATTCTTTAGTAATCATCTAAATAACCAAAATTTAAATATCATCATCACTTTTAAGTAAAATTTTATCCCCAATAACTTTTACAAGTTCACTAGGAACAACATTTTCCCCTCCAGCTTTAATTTGGTCTGCAATACCAGTTTTTTTAATAACCAAATCAGTTACTTCAAAATTGTCTTTATCCATTACAACATCAACAACTTTACCAATTAACTCAGCACCACCGTCAAGGACTTCTTTGTTAATTAAATCTTCTTTAATCCTCATAAATAATCACCTTAATTTTTTAATATGTTTTATTATAAACTTCGATATATATTAAATTTTTCCAAATTTTATTTGCTATCTAAAATACAAATACTTTCATCATTTTGCATGTCATGATAAAATTCAAGCTTATTTTCATTGAATTCAAAAATTTTAACCATATCATACAATTCCTTATCAAATTCCGGAATAAATTCACATAATTTATTTGGATAATCTTTAAATAAATTTTTATTAAACTCTAACCTGTTGCTATTTTCAAAAATAGCTCCATAATATATATCCGTTTCAACTAAATCCTGGAACATATGACTTCCAAATGATAATTCAGGAACATAGCCAACTTTACTGTAGGACTCTTCCAGAATAGCGGAAAATTTACTAATGTCTGCAAATACTACGGGAATTCCAAGTTCTGGTGAAGAAGTGCCTAACCTGCCTGGAACAATCAGCATAGCTTCTTTGTCATGATTTCTACAGTAAGCATTAATAGCGCTGATTAATTTAGCTAATGAAGCTTTTTTAGTAAATGGATATTCATAATACTTATGAGGATCAACATAAACTAAAATATCAAAGTTCTGTTTTCTTGACCTTCCCATTGAAGAATTCTTAATATGGAAAAATACTTCCCCATTATCTTTAGGAATTTCAACAGCCTCTTTAGTAGTTGCAACCTGCAGAGGCCTGCACTGCAACAGATTAATAACAAAAGAACCTTCAGGACCTACATTTACAGTATATTCAATGTCAACAGGATAGTCATAAGCTGCCTCTAAAGTTTGAAGCAATTCCTTCATCAATGATGTAAATTTATCATTGTTAACTAAACCGTTACAATTTACAAAGGTTACATCCCTTCTTTGACCCCTTTCACGAAATCTGCGCTCTGCATCAGTGTCATGTTCAACTACTGCCCTTTTTGCATAAATTGGAACTACCTCAATACCTTCATCAACAGAAATTTCACTTACTTTAATATTTTTTAAATCCAAAACATCCAAATAATGCTGAGAATGTTTATGCCTCTCAACAACACTTGGAACTTCCATAGCTTTCGGTTTATCCAAATTAACAATACGGGGATAATCTCTTTGAGTCCTATCTACCGCTTTTGTACCTAAACCCATGACTAATCTTAACATTCCCCCATTATGTCCCATATCAGGCAATGGAGAATATGGACTATACGAAAATCCAACTCCTGCTGCAGAAGGGAAGAAATAATCCTGATAATAAGATCCTGACACTCTCTGAACAAGTAAAGACATTTGTTCATCGTTATCATCCAAATCATTTAAGCTCCTATACTCTAAAGCAGATATATTCATTGTACTTGCATATACTGTTTTAACAGCTTCTTCAAAAGCTTCCAACCGTTCTTCAATAGACCCTCTATTAACACAGAAAACAGACTCATATTTTCCGGCAAATGCATTCCCAAAACCGTCTTCTAAAAAACTACTTGATCTTACAATAATCGGACTTTGACCGAAATAATCCAGAAGCCTTCTAAACTTCTCACGAATATCATCAGAAAAAGTACCGTTTTTCAAACCTTCCTCAAGTTCTTTTCCAGCCTCGTAATAACCTTCTTTAGTTCTTTGCTTTACCCGAATATCCCACAAATCATTTGAAACAATATATGTATAAAACAAATCAGAACATATGTAAAATGAATCATCAGGTTCAAAATCAGCATAGATATCCGGACGGTCATGTTCTATGATTTTACGTGAAAGCAGCATACCACAGGCTTTACCTCCAATCATACCACTTCCAACAACACGATTATAAACTGAAAAATAGTCTTCAGGTGCAAAATATTCTTTAACTTTCTGAATCATGTTTTTATCTTTAGTCATGAGCATTCTGCACATTAAATCGCATTTATCAGAAATATCCTCATTATTTTCATGCTGTAACTTGGTCAATTCAAAGAATCTTTCCCAACTATCTGTGTTTTGCTCATTATGATAATCAGCAGCCCTGTTAACAACCTTATAAAAATTACTTACTTCCAAACCGTCAGTCAATGTTGTTAAAATTCCTTTTTTAGTTTCATATTTATGACCTAAAAACATATTCTGAGAATATCTGTTCCATACTTTCAGAGGATGCACATACACATCATCCTTATGAGAGTACAAATCTAAAAAAAGCTGTGTTGTTTCACGAATTTTAGCTATCGCTTCAAAAGAATGCTTACCTCTAATAATCGGGAAATAAGCTACAGTATCAAGAGAAAATAAATAAGGGCATGTTACTCTAAAGAAATTTCCCATCATCAAATCGGTAGACCATGCAGCTTGTAAATCAGACAAACAGTCAAATACATAAAAAGCATCCCTACCCTCTTTTGTAATGATGTTATGAACTTCCAAAGTAAAAGGTTCAAACTGCTTGTTCGGGTCCACATGATAAATTTTAATTCCGTCACGTTCAATCATTGCAAAGTCAGTTTCAGAATTATTCTTTTCAACCTCCAACTTTAAAAAATCATCAGCAGTCATGTCTATTAATGGCTCATGCTGACCAAAATTTATGTAAATCAGGTTTTTATTATCTTCCTGAGCTTGTTTAACAAAAGGCTTCACAAAATATAAAAATTCATCTAAATTAGAAACTTGCCATACTACATTATCTCCTAAACGAATATTATCTAAGGTTTCGTCTAGCTGCGGAATACCGGATTTTATTCTTTCGAAAGCAACCATATTAAAAACTCCTAAGAACATTCAATTTTTCAGCTAAATTTTAACATCAGTTATATATATGTTCAAAGAAGTATTAAAATATTAAAGATTTTTATAATATTTGTTCCATGGAAACCTTTTGAATTTTCATTCCAATATTTTCATAAAATTTTATGGCACTGTCATTGCCTTCCCAGACATTTAATGTGACATTATGACATCCTATACTTTTTGCATATTCCAAAACATACTCGTATAATGCAGTTCCAATTCCTTCATGCCTTGCATTTTCATCAACACACAAATCATCAATATAAATAGTTTTATGGTCGCAAAAAGAAGTATCGTTATGATAATTGGTTACAATACAAAATACATACCCCACTACCTTATTATCTGATTCATAAACAAATACTGGAGTTTCACTATTTTTTATAATCCCCTCAAGTTCAGAATCATTATATTTTGTTCCGATATATTTAAATAAATCCGGACGAATGTCTGAATGAACTTTCTGAACCTGAAGCAGCAGTTCATTAATTCCCCTGATGTCTCTTATACTTGCCAATCTTATCATGCAATATATGTTACTAGCTATTATTATAAAAAATTAACTTAAAAATTTATTAATCCAAAACCTTAAAATCTTTTGAATAGGATAATCCCTGCAATTATTTTCCAAAATAGAATCAGCTAAGCCATAAGCTACTTTCTTATCCAGCAGTTCATTTTCAACTTCATCAATTAAATGTAAAATTGAAGTGGCTACTGCTACATTTTCCTGTTTTCTTGCAGCTGCCTGTAATGATTTTATAAATTCTTCCTTATCACCAATATTATTATAAAACTCATTAATATCCAAATCATATCTTCTTAGACGGGCTAAAACACTGCATTGAGATTCTTTTGTAATCCAAACCTGTCTTTTAATAGCCTCACTTATTGATTCAATAACACATTTGGCTATCAATTCTCCGAGTTTCGAATGTTTTCCTGCATTGGATAATCTGTTTTTGGATTCCATATTTGAAAAAATAGCTATTCCGTCAGTCCCTGTTCCCGTTGCAAATCCATTTGAAAACTGACTGGGAATTCTTAAATTGTTTAAAGCTACAGTTTTTGCTTCAGTAGCAGTTACTAATCCATTAGCTAATGTTCCGGGTTCTAACGAAACATTAGTTAAAACAATTATATTGATTGTTCCAACATCAAAGTGAAACTCTCCATTTTCCTCATAATAGCTTGCACTGTCTCCTGCTCTTGAGGCATTTACTCTTACACCTGCAGTAGTTATTGCACTGACTTCAAGATTTTTATAATGTTTTGTAACAACACATGCATTTTCCATCTGGGCAGAAGTTAAAAGACCTGTTGTAAAATCAGAATCAATTCCTAAAATTTTGCTTTGCCTAAGCAGATAATCGTTTATGCTGTGGTTTTCTAAAAAATCAATGTTTTCCTGAGATAAATAATGGTTGAAAGCTGTTTTAAAATCTTTTTTGTAGCCCCCATTTAAATCAGATGTTGAAATTCCATTCCTGCAAACTCCAAACTCAACCACTATAGAGTTTTCACAGATATATGCTCTGTCTCCAGTTGAATTTTTAAAAATAAGTCGTTTAGCTTGCAAGATAATACCTTAAAAATAAAAAGAAAAAAAAGAAATTAAATAATTTCTTTTAGATTTACATCATTGGAGGCATACCGCCCATAGCAGCAGGATCCATACCGCCCATGTCAGCGTCACCTTTACCGCTAGATGCGATTACGTCATCAATTCTTAAAATCATTTCAGCTGCTTCAGAAGCAGATTGGATAGCTTGTTTTTTGACACGTTTAGGTTCAATTACACCAGCTTCTTTCATATCTGCTACTTTACCGGTAAATACATCTAATCCCATTACAGCACTGTTTTCATGAGCAGCTCTTAAATCTACTAATGAATCGATACTGTCTAAACCTGCATTTTCAGCTAAGGTTTTAGGAACAATTTCTAAAGCTTCTGCAAATGCATTTACAGCTAATTGTTCTCTTCCACTGATTGAATCAGCATAGTCTTTGAGTTTTTTAGCCATTGCAATTTCAGGAGCTCCTCCACCAGCTACAACTTTGTCATCTTCAACAGTAGCTGCTACAACACCAATTGCGTCTTCAATAGCTCTTACGATTTCATCAACAATGTGTTTGGTACTTCCTCTTACGAATAAGGTTACAGATTTAGCTACACTGCATTCTTCTACAAAGATCATTTCTTCGCCAGATACTTTTCTTTCTTCTACAATACCTGCTTCACCTAAATCGTCAGCAGTTAAGTCTTCTAAGTTAGTTACTACATTAGCACCAGTAGCTCTAGCTAATTTTTCAATATCTGATTTTTTAACCCTTCTTACAGCTAAAATACCTGCTTTAGATAAGTAATGTTGTGCTAAATCGTCAATACCTTTTTGTGCGAATAATACATTAGCACCAGATTCAGCTACTTTATCTACCATGTCTTTAACCATTTTTTCTTCTTGTTCAATGAAAGCTTGCATTTGAGCAGGGTCAGTTATTCTGATTTCTGCATCAACTTCAGTTTCTTTTACTTCAAGAGGAGAGTTAACTAATGCGATTTTTGCATCTTTAACTTCAGAAGGCATACCTGGGTGTACTCTTTCTTTGTCAACAATTACTCCTTCAACTAAAGTAGAGTCTTCTACAACAGCACCGTCTTTTTTCTCAATTTTAATATTATCAGTGTCTACTGCACCATCTTCAGCTACTTTTTGAACTGCATCTACGATTAATTTTGCTAATGGTTCACGTGCTGCTTCAGTTCCTTTACCAGTCATAGCAGTCATAGCTACTTTAATTAAAGTTTCTTCATCAACTGAATCGATTGCAATATCATCTAAGATTTCTTGTGCTTTTTCAGCTGCTTGTCTGTATCCCATTGCAATGATTGTTGGGTGAATATCTTGATCTAATAAAGATTCGGATTTTTTCAATAATTCTCCAGCAATGATTACTGCAGTAGTAGTTCCATCTCCAACTTCGTCTTCTTGAGTTTTAGCTACTTCCACTAACATTTTAGCTGCAGGATGTTCGATATCCATTTCTTTTAAGATTGTAACACCATCATTGGTTACAACGATATCTCCAAGTCCGTCCACTAACATTTTGTCCATTCCTTTTGGACCTAATGTGGTTCTTACGGTTTCAGCAAGTACTTTTCCTGCTAAAATATTGTTTCTTTGAGCATCTCTTCCGACAGACCTGTTTGTTCCTTCAGGTAAAATAAAAATTGGTTGTCCACCTTGTGCCATTAAAATCACCTTTTAAAATTAATTTATTATTTATAGAACAGTTTAAATATCAACATGAAAAATAATTATATTGTTGAATAACCCTTCTACCATATAGTGAGTTTAAGGTTATATAAATACTTATCGGTTGTAAAAAATGGAATATATTGATCTTACACACAAAATAAAAAATGAACTCTCAGAATACCCAGGAGATCCTAAAACAAAACTTAATTATTTTAAAAAAGCTGATGAAACTGACAGTTCCACATTGCTTAAATTAGAAACTGGACTCCATACAGGCACACATATGGATTCCCCATTCCATTATATCATAAACGGCAAAAAAATATCCCAATTGCCTCTTAAAAATTTTATTGGTAAAGCTAGTATAAATTATGTGGAAAGCAAAAGTAAAGAAATTTTAGTTAAAAATTGTAATTTAAAAAATTCAAAAGAAAAGATAGCCATAATAATCACAGGATGGAGCAAATATTTTGGTAGTGATAAGTACTTCTATGAAAATCCTTACCTCTCAGATGAATTAACTGAGTTAATCATAGAAAAGAACTTTAAAGGAATTGCAATAGATACATGTTCAGTAGATAAATATGGAAAAGATACAAATCATAAAAAGTTACTTGAAAATAATGTGTGGATTGTTGAAAATATAACCAACTGTGATAATTTAAATAAAACTAGCTATAGTTCATTCTTTATTCCGTTAAATATTGAAGCAGAAGCTTCTCCAGTTAGAGCATTTCTAAAAAAAGATTAAAAATAGATTATTTTTTATTAAATCGCTTTTTCTCCAACCTAAATGGAGGAGTTCTGTCCATAGTTTCATAAGCTTCCTGTTCTTCCTGAAGTTCATTAAAGAAATTATTGATTTCTTCCAAACGTTTAATTTTATCATCTCTGGAAGACAATTCTTTTTGAAGACTGATGTAATCTTCTTTAGGAATAGTAGACTCCCTTAAAAAAGACAATTCTTTTTGAAGATTAATGTAATTATCTTTAGGAATAGTGGACTCTCTTAAAAGAGATACTTCATTTTCTTTAGCAGTAATCATGTTATTTTTTTCAGACAACTCATTATTTTTATATTCAAGTTCCCTTTCAAGATCAGAAATCCTGCTTTTGAATTCTGCATTATTTTCTAATTTGATAACCTGAATCTTATAATCATCAATAGTTCTTGAAAGTGTATTAATTTGAGCATCTTTCTCAGCAATACTTTTAAAAGATTCGTTTAATCTTTCATTAACTTCAGCAAGCTCTTTTTTCTTATAATCCCTTAATTGCTCTGCAAAATATTCTTTAATCTCATCAAGAGAATTGTTTACATAATCTAATTCATAAATTCTATCTTCCTGATTTTTAATTAAAGCATCCTTTTCCTCTAGCTGTTTTTTCAAAAGACTAATTTCATCCTCAGCTTTAAATTTAATAAGAGAAACTTCTTTTTCTTTGTTAAGAATATGATTTTCGAGTTCCTGAATCTTCTGAGGAGTGGTATCTCTAGCTTTAGCTATTTCCAATTCAGTTAAATCGAATTTAAGCCTGTTTAGCTCCAATAAACAATCACGAATTAAATTTTGTAAGGTTTCGTTTTCAATACCAGCACCTAATTCCATGTTATCCCTTTAATTCAAAAATTTTTATCCCAATATCTAGTTGAATAATAAAAATTCAAATATTATAACTATTAAAGTATTATGAAATTCATACTATTTAAATTAAACTCTAAAAACCACCAAAAATTGAAATTAAAACTAAACAGAAATTATATGAAAAATAAAAAAAATATTAGAAAAAATAAGAAAATAAAAAGGATAAAATTAGAGTATTTTATCATTGATTAATTCAGCATTTAATACAGAAGCTCCAGCAGCTCCACGAATTGTATTATGCCCAACCAATACATATTTGAAACTGTTATCAAATGCTTGGTCTTTCCTTAACCTTCCAACAGAAACAGACATACCATTACCAGCATTTCTGTCCATTCTTGGTTGAGGCCTGTCAATTTCTTCTTTGACAATTACTGGATTTTCAGGTGCAGAGAACAAATTTAATTTTTGAGGCAATGCTTTGAAATTAGCCATTTTTTCTTTAACATCATTAATATCAAAGTCATCATCCAACTCAACAAATACTGCTTCAGTATGGCCGTCAATAACAGGAACCCTATGACATGAAGCACTTAATTTGAAATCAGCATTGGAAACTTTTTCCCCGTCATAGTTACCTAAAAGATGTAATGTTTCACTTTCCATCTTTTCCTCTTCACTGCCAATATAAGGAACGAGATTATCAACAATAGCCATAGAAGGCACACCATTATAACCTGCACCAGATACTGCCTGCATTGTTGACACTCTAATTGCATCTACATTAAAATTATCAACAATAGGTTTTAATGACAAAGTTAAAGCAATAGTTGAACAGTTAGGATTGGTTACGATGAATCCATCCCAATTATTTTCCTTTTGCTGAGCATCAATCATATCCAGATATTCCGGATTAACTTCAGGGATAACTAAAGGAATATTTTTTTTCATCCTGTGAGCACTAGCATTACTTGCAACAACATAATCACGAGCAAAATCTTTTTCAACTTTAGCTGCAAATTCTGTTGGAAGAGATGAAAATACAATATCCACATCATTATCCATTGCATCAGCATCAGTTTCTTTTACAATAATGTCCTTAACAGAATCAGGCATTTCATTATCAAGATACCATGTAGTAGCATCCTCATATCTTTTACCTGCAGATCTTGAAGATGCAGCTAATGCTGTAATTTCAAAATCTGGATGGTTATCAAGTAATTGGATAAATCTTTGACCAACCATTCCAGTTGCACCAAGTATACCAACATTCACCATAGATAACACCTATTCTAATCCTAAAACATCATTCATACTACTTACAATACCTGATTCCGCATCTGGAATGTATCGAATAGCTCTAATTACACCTGCAATAAAAACTTCCCTGGTGTGAGCACGGTGAGTGAATTCTATTCTTTCACCATCTCCGATAAACATTACAGTGTGGTCTCCAACAATGTCTCCACCACGAATAGCATGTAAACCTATTTCCTCTTTGGTTCTTTTACCAACCATTCCTTGTCTTCCATAAACTCCTACTTCTTCAGGGTCACGGTCAAGTTCATTAGCTATTACTTCAAATGCAGTCATTGCAGTTCCAGATGGAGCATCTTTTTTCTGATTGTGATGTGCTTCAATAATTTCAATGTCAAAATCATTTAAGATAGGAGTTAATTTTTTCAAAGTATTGAAAAATACATTTACCCCAATAGACATGTTAGATGAAATAACTGCTTTTACATCATTGTCTTTTACATTTTTAATATTTTCAGCCATTTGTTCATCAGTAAAACCAGTAGTACCTACTACAACATTAACACCACATGCTGTAGCTTTTTTAACTGTTTCAACTGCTGCATGAGCTATGGTGAAATCAACTAAAACATCTGCTTTAGATTCTTTTAATGTTTCTTCTAATTTTTCAGCACCGACTATTTTAACTCCAAGTTCACCAGCACCTGCTTGAATACCTGCATCCACTCCAGCTAATGGAGAATTAGGAATTTCAATAGCTGCTACTACTTCCATATCATCTTGCTGTGTTATTTTTCTAATAATACCAGAGCCCATTCTTCCAGCTGCTCCGGTGACTGCTACTTTAATCATAATATTACCAACTTAAATTAAATCTGCTTCTTTTAAAGCATTTTTGAGAATTTCAACATTTTCATCTTTCATATCTGTTAACGGTGCCCTGAGAGGTCCTGCAGGAAGACCCATTATGTTCATTGCTGTTTTTGCAGGTACAGGATTGCTTTCAATGAAAAGAGCGTCAATTACATCAATCATTTCGTAATGAAGCTCCTGAGCCCTTGTATAATCATCATTTAATATACTGTCAACCATTAAAACCATCCTCTTAGGATCAACATTAGCTGATGCACTGATTACACCAGTTCCTCCTAAAGCCATGATTGGTAAAGTCAAGCCGTCTTCACCAGACAATATATTGAAATCTTCTTCAAGACCTTCTTTTGTTAAAGCTTTATAAAGTTCGGATACTTTATTTACACTCCCACTAGCTTCTTTAACTGCATCCACACCATCAATTTTAGCTAATTCCACAATAGTTTCAACACTCATGTCTACACCAGTACGTGACGGAACATTATATGCTATAATAGGAATATCAGTTGCATCACTAATAGCCTGATAATGTTTAATTAATGCATGCTGTTGTGGTTTATTGTAATAAGGAGTAATTACTAAAGCGGCATCAGCACCTAATTCTTCTGCAGATTTAGTCAATTCAATAGCTTCATGTGTAGAATTACTACCAGATCCGGCTACTGTTTCGACTCTGCCACCAACTTCATCAATTAAAATTTCCACTACTTTTCTGTGTTCATCATGAGTTAATGTAGCTGATTCACCAGAAGTTCCGGCACCAAGCAAACCAGTTACACCTTTATCAATTAAATAATTAATATTGGATCTAAATCCTTCTTCGTCAATGTTACCATCATCAGTAAATGGAGTTACCATTGCAACATATGTTCCTTCAAAATTCATTTTAAAACCTCTTTAATTAATTCAAGTGCTTTTTCACCATCTTTCCAATCGACAAATAATACCACAGCAGTTTGAGAGGAAGAAATCTCAACAATGTTGATATCGTTTTTTCTAAGCGGGTTTGTAATATTAGAAATAATGCCAGGTTCATCGATAAACTCAGGACTGACTACAGTAATCATAGCTGTATCATCACCAAGAGACAATGAACTTAAAACATCTTCATCAATTACCCAACTGTGTAATAAATGATATGCTTTATCAGAATCCTTTTTTTCTACAAATACAGTTATAGAATTCTGACCTGCTGAAATGCCAAATATGTTAATTTCATTTTCTGCAAGACATGAAGTTAAATCTGCTAAAAGTCCCACTTTTTTGAGCATTTCTTCTCCAACAATAGCAATGACAGAAATAGGATTTTTATACAAAGATACAGTTTTTAACATGTCTCCTTCAAAAGGGCCAGTTATTTTTGTACCTTCAGAACTTAAATCACCATTATTGAAGTTGATAATTTTTGCACTTATAAGCGGGTCTTTATATTTTAGAGCATGAGGATGTAAAACCTGTGCTCCATGAGTAGCTAAGTCCCTCATTTCTTCAACAGAAATTTCATCTAATAATTCAGCTTCTTCTATTTTATTAGGGTCAGTTGACATTACTCCGTCAACATCAGTGACAATAACTACATTATTGGCACTTAAACAATGCCCAAGTAAAAATGCAGTTACATCACTGCCGCCTCTCCCAATAGTCGTAATTTCACCACTAGGACCTTTTCCTAAAAATCCGCAAATAACTGGGATAATACCTTGGCTAATAAGATTTTTTATTCCTTCGCATTTTTTATCAGTTGTTGCAAAATCAATTTTGGCATTGAGTGAATTGGAATCAGTTATAACCGGCCATTTATCATTGTATGGATCGATAAATTCTGCCTTTACACCTAAAGATTCAATAGCTGCAGCAAATAATCTTGAGCTAGTTAATTCACCCATAGCCATTATTTCTGCCTTTTGCTTATCAGTTAAACCTCCACCAATAGCTTCATTAGACAATTCAATTAACTCATCAGTTGCATTATTAACTGCAGAAACAACTACAACTAATTGATTGCCTTTCATATATTCATTTACCACAGATTGCGCTGCTTTTCTAATTCTAGAGCCATCTCCAACCGATGTACCTCCGAATTTCGCTACTATTAAATCCATTAATATTCACCTATTTCCATAAAAATTTCACTAGATTTTTGATTAAACAAAAATACCTAATTATTTATATGAATAAACACATTAATAAACTTTTAAAATAGGTTACAAAAGAATAAAATTAAAAAAAGTAGAATGATAAAACTGAACAAAATAATGATAATAATAAAAAAAATTAAAAAAAATGAAAAAGACTTATTCTTGAGTTTGTTCTAATCTCACAAGTCTTGTAACATATCCAGCGATTTTATTTCTTAAATGTTTAGTACTTACAGTGGAATATTCCATAACTAATTTTTTATTTTGGTCAAAATCAGTAGTGAAGACTCCTTTGTGAGTTTCTATAAGCTCTTTTGCTAAACGTTTAACAAATGAAGTTCTAATATTACCCATTAACATTCCTCCTTAAAATTTCTTTTTGCTCATTTTTACTTAATGTAGTTAGCATATCCATGATTTGATTACTAATATCAACATCAATATGGTTTTTTTCAGACAACTCCCCAATTTTTTTATGAATTGAATCCTCTCTTTTCTTATCATATACAGGCATGCCAATATAGTCCTTTGCAAGAGCTATATCCATAGCAAATGAAGTTCTCTGACAAATTAAATCAAAAATTTCATTATCAATTTCATCAATGCGTTTTCTAGAGTCTAAAAGCACTTTCTCGGCATCTTTTTTATCTTTAAAAGATTTTAGCTTGTAATTATTTTTCAAGAAATCACCATCTTTTGATAATAATGATAATAATATAATTTATTAGTATTATACTATTTAATACTATGGATTATTTGATGTTTCTAATAAAAATTTATTTTGGTCATACATAAAATTATTATCCTATAAACTGACACCCGATGTTATCAACTTTTGTTTCAATAACCCTTCCTTCATATTTGGACCAAGTTTCCTTAATATCATCAATTGCTTCATCCTCACATATAGCTACAAATGATGATCCCGTTCCAGATAAACCTGAAGCTATTGCACCAACTTCCAAAGCATCAATAGCTATATTGGAATCAAAACCTAAAGTGTTTGCATAAATTAAACCATTTAAATTAAGTGCTTTAAAATAATCTCCTGATCTGGCCAATCCGAAAGCTGTTTCAACAAGTGGTGACAGCACTTTCATACGGCCAACATCAGAACTTCCGGATTTAGAACCAAAATTAGGCATATAAACCAAAACAGGATATTCTTCCATTTTCTCTTTGATGATGAATTTTCTATTTTTGTTATCTGTAACAACAACTCCTCCAAAATATGAAGCTGTTGCATCATCAAATGATCCGGTTATAGTAACTTTTGCCTCAAGAGATGCATCAATAGCTAAATTGATTATTTCCAAATCATCAAGAGGCATTAAATTAAATTCTTCTGCAATAATTTTAGAAGATATACTTACAACAGCATTAGATAATGCACTGCTGCTTGATAATCCTGATGCCATCGGCAGTTCGGATTCTGTCTTAAAATTCATTCCAAAATCATCTGAAGAAATTCCATATTTTTCAAAAGTTTTTTTAGCACAAATCTCCATCAATGTAGTTGGTGCTCCAACATCATTAGAGCAGGTTATAGAACTATTTTGAGTATTGGCACAGCATTTTATATCCAAACCTATACCAAAAGCAGCACCGAAACCTGTAGCTATTGCATTAATTACTGTTGCTGAACCTGGAGACCTTACTGATTTTTTCATTATTTTACCTCATCATAAGGAATTTCAACTTTACTGAATATTTTAGCCCTGTTTCTTGCATTTGAAGCTAAATTACTTCTAAATTCATCATCCAAAATCATCTTATCAATAGCATCAGATATAGTTTCAGGACTGTTCGGGTCAATTAACAGCCCCACTCCAGGAGTTATAATTTCTTTAATTCCCCCAACATCACTTCCGATAACGGGTTTTCCGCAGGCTAAAGCTTCAATTAAAACCAGCCCGAAACTTTCTGAAAAAGACGGCAATACAAGCATGTCTGCACATGGCATAATATTTTCCACATCATTTCTGGTCCCTGTGAAATAAACATCAGAAATATTTTCTTTTTCTGCTTTATCCTTAAGCTGTTTTAAAAGAGGGCCATTTCCTACAACAACAAGATTATAATCACTTTTAGCTATTTTTTTAGCTTCCAGTAAAGAATTTACATTTTTACGTTTGATAATATTGCCTACAAAAAGAACAATCGGATTATCATTTTTAAATTGTGATTTGAACTGAGTATTTGAATTATTATTAAACTTAGCAATATCCACAGAATTCCAATACAACCTTGTTTTATTTTCAATTCCTGGAACTTTAGTAGCTAATATTTCATCTTTCAAAGCATTGCTTACTGCAAAAACAACATCTGCCTTTTTTAATACTTTTTTAATAATAGGCCTCATGAAAAACTGTTTTTTATACATTTCAAACATGTCAGAACCATGTGCAGTTATATATGTTTTAATACCATGTTTTTTTCCAACTTCAACACTTGCTGCCCCTGCAGGAAACAGGTAATGGCCATGGATAATATCAATGTCAACTTCTTTTAATAAGTTTTCCAATGCTTTTTTTGCATTTATCTTAAACATCAATCCACGGATTCCAGGAATATTAACTCCTTTGGTTCCGATTACATGAATACCATCAATATCTTCAATATCTTTATGAGGATAAGTTATTACATAAACTTCATGACCTTGTTTTACAAGTTCCTTGGATAAAGTATGAATATGAACCCCTACACCACCTACATGAGGCGGAAACTGACCGACCATTGCTATTTTCATAATAAAAACCTTTCAAAATTATCATTTAAATAGTTACCTTCCATATCAACCAAAATAACATTTAAATCTAAATCAAATCTCTGCATACATCTCTCTTTAATAGCCAATGCAATACTATTACAAACATCCAAATGCAAATTTTCTTCATCTAAAATATCCAACATGTCTTCAGTTGTTTTAGAATCATACAGTTTCTGAAGTGTTTTTGTATCAGCACCGCAAATACCTGCATGAGTAATCATTATTTCCCGTCTTCCGTCTGCTATTGCATGTTTGGTGTTAAAAATTCCACCGGCTATTTTAATCAGCTTTCCAATGTGACCAAAGAAAGTAAATTCATCAATTCCTCTTTTTTTGGCTTCCTCAAACATAAAACCAACATAATTTCCAGTCTGAATAATGTGCTGCTTTGTAATGTCAAGTTGCTTTAATGCCAATTTTTCACCAATATTTCCCGGAACAAAAACCAGATTATCCAAATTTAAAGCCAATGCAACATCTATTTGAGTAACAATGGAATTTTTATAAGCTTCACTGGACATGGATCTGGCTATTCCAGTAGTTCCAATGACAGATATTCCTCCAACAATACCCAATTTAGGATTCATTGTTTTTTTAGCTATCTTTCGACCTTCAGGAATTGAAATTGTTACTTTAGCTACCTTATCTTCCGGCAAAATCCTTTCCAAATTTTTCCTAATCATTCTGCGGGGAACCGGATTTATTGCATATTCCCCCACTGGAATTTGAAGGCCAGGTTTTGTTATTTTACCAACACCCTCACCACCAGTTATTATGACACTATTTCCATCACTGGTTTTATCCAATAATTCAACAGTAGCAACAATAGCCAGACCTACAGTAACATCAGGATCATTATAAGGATTCTTATGAGCTACAGCACAGGCAGAAGAATGAGATAACCTTTTGCATTCATCAATTATAATGTCTAAAGTTTTTTTAGGTGTTTTGACTTTGACACAATCAATATCTGAAGTATCCAAAATAGATTCCAAAGCTGCAAGAGAACAGGCAGTGGCTATAGTTCCAGTAGTAACTCCAGTATAATTTTCATTTGTCATGTTTACAAGTTATAAAAAAAGAAGATAAAATTAAATCAAAGATTTAACTTTATTAACAAGTTCATCTAAAGCAGGTGCTCCAACAAATTCCACTTCATCATTAATAGCTATTGTAGGAACAGCCATAATTCCAAGGCTAATTGCTTTTTGCCTATTTTCTTCTGAAGCAATATTACAAATAATAATATCCACAGCATCACCTAAAACTTCTTTTGCTTCATTAGCAACATTAACTGCAGCCGGACAATGAGGACAGCTATCAGATGTAAATACTTCTACTTTCACTACCATGGTTTTTATCTCCTATTAAATTAATTGATTGAATAATTTATGAAAACTTATATATAACTGTTAGCACAAGTTTTTAAGAAAAATTATTCATCAAATGGACACTACAAATATTTATTATATATGAAAAAAATAAATTTTAAATGATTACTATGGAAAATTTGTCAAATGATATAAAAACAATAATAAATACTGCTTATCCGTACATAAAGGAATTCAATCCCGCGCAAAAAGCAGTAATCGAATCAGGATACTTAGAAGATAAATCTAATTATATTATATCAATTCCAACGGCCAGTGGTAAAACAGTACTTGGAATTCTGCCTGCTCTGAAAACTATTTTAAATGGTGGAAAAGCCATTTATGCAGCACCCCTTCTTTCAATTCAAAATGAAAAAGTAAAAGAATTTAAAGCCTTTGAAGAACATGGAATTAAAGTAGGCAAACACCCATCCAACTCCGATTTATCTGTTATGGTTTTTGAATCATTTGATGCGCTTACAAGATTTTCCTGGAATGTACTTCGTGAAGTAGATACACTGATTATTGACGAATTCCATATGATCGGAGAATACTCAAGAGGACCCACATTAGAATCAGCTATTACAAGAGCTAAAATTATCAATCCAAGTTTAAGAATAATTGCTCTTTCAGCTACTTTAAAAAACATAGATGAAATTGAACAGTGGCTTGACGGGAAAACTGTAGAACATAATTACAGACCAGTGCCTTTAAATAAAGAAGTTTTGGATGCTGAAATGTTCAATACAAAAAATAAAAACGATGTTATTGTAAAAATTGTTGAAAAAGCTATTGAAGACAATTCACAAGCATTAAGTTTTGTGTCAACAAGAAGATTTACAGAAAGCTTAGCTACCTATGTTGCTAAAAAAATAGATAAAAAAACAACAAAGGAACAAAAACAGAAATTTAAACAGGTAGCTGATAAATTACTTGAAGTTCCAAAGAAAAAAGGATCACTTCCAACTACAACCTGTCTTAAACTAGCTGAAGCTGCTGAAAAAGGAGTTGTATTCCATCATGCAGGACTTTTCAATGAACAAAAAGAAATAATTGAAGATGAATTCAGAAAAGGGAATATACTGATGATTACTGCAACTCCAAGTTTGATGTACGGTGTTAATTTGCCATCAAAATATGTGGTAATCAGAGACCACACCAGATGGACAAGCAACGGTCCTGCATCAATACCTGTTTTTGATTATGAACAGATGTCCGGAAGAGCCGGAAGACCGCAATATGATGATGTAGGTTATTCCTATTTGGTAGCTAAAACAATGGATGAGGCATTTGATTTGGAAGCACGTTATGTTAACGGTGAAATTGAATTAACAAATTCAAAATTAATAGACAACAAAGATGCCATCTACAAACAGATTATAGCACAGATTGCATCTTCACTTTCCAAAAACCTTGATGATTTAAATGATTTCTTTGGAAAAACATTATACGGATTCCAAATGAAAAACAATCCTTCCATGTCCATGTTTGCTCAGGACAGTTTAAACTGGGAGCTTGAAAGTGCTCTTGAATTCCTGCTTCAAAATGGAATAATAAGAGCCACCCCAGAAGGACTTAAAACAACAGATTTCGGCAATCTAATAGCTAAATCAAATTATGCAGTTGAAACAGCTGTAAAAATTAAGGAATATGTTTCAACTATGGAAAAATTAAACCCTGCAGAAATGATTTATGCCTTAGCTGAAACTCCTGATTTACCATTAATTTCATTTAAAGGAAGAAAAAGCAAAGATCCTGTTCGTGACAAACTATCTGAATGCGGCCTTTTTGCAGTTGATATAGGAAACCCTGAAGCTACTGCCGTTTCTTTAATCGAATGGATTGATGAGCGAAATGAGTATGAAATTGAAAATGCATACAATGTTTATTCAGCATCTACCAGAAGATCAGCTTATGAAGCTTCCCGTTTAGTTAAATTTGCTAAAAACACACTTGAAGTTCTTGGCAATTATTCCAACCTGAAAGACATGGATTATTTATCTGCCAGATTATATTACGGAGTAAAAGAAGATATAATCCCCCTTGTTGTAGGAGTTAAAAGACTTGGAAGAAAAAGAGCAAGACTTCTTATGAAAACATTCGGCGATAATTTAAGTGAAGCCAGTGAAAAAGAATTACAAAAAGTAGAAGGTATCGGTCCCAAACTTGCAGGTAAAGTTAAAATATTTACTATGAATCATTAAAAAAAGAAAGGATGAAACTATCCTCCACCATTAGCTGCACTGGAAGATATTTCAACATCCTCAAACATTTTTTCAGAGTTTTTAATGGCTTCAATATCTATATCATTATCATCATGATAAGTTTTAGTTTTAAAATCTTCATCATTTAATAATTCTAATTTATTTGCAAGATACCACAAATTAGTTTTATCGATTTTAACCCAGGAAGCATCATTTTCCACTTTACTGTCAGTAACCTCACCAACAGTTCCAGTATCTACATATCTTACATGTGATCCAAGATCTATTTCCCTATTTCTTGCATCAACAATCATTTTTAAAAACCCCTTTTTAAGAATACTTATTTATTCTTCTTTTTCTACTTCGACTTTTTGAGCTTCAACTTCTTCTTCAGCTTCTTCAGGTTTAGGTAATTCTTTAGCTAAAATAACATATCCACCAATGGTTTCAATGTCTTCGAAAGGTACTTCAAGTTCTTCTTTAGAAAATACTCCTTTTTTTAAAGAAACAATCATGGAATTGATAGTTCCTTCTTTTTGATCAATGTCGAAATCAGTTACAGTTCCAACTTCATATGCGTTTTTATCTAAAACTTTAGAGTTTAAAACTTCTTTAATATTCATAGTTATCACCTTATTTTTAGATATTTTAAAGAAAATATCTTCTATAAAACAGTAAATATTATAATTATATCAATATAAATAATTAACTATTAAATTTATAAAAGGTTAGAATAATATGGAAAATGCTTGTCGCATAATAATTGAGGACATTTTAAAAAACAAGATAAACACCAGAAAAGAGCTGGAAGTCAAAAAAAGACAGTTATGTCGTGACTTAAAGCTATCCAGATTTATGAGCAATGCAGATATTTTGGAATATGCAACTCCCCAAGAAAAAGAAATTGTTTCAAACATCTTAAAGAAAAAACCTACCCGAACAATGTCCGGTGTTGCAATAGTTGCTGTAATGTGCCATCCTCATGAATGCCCTCACGGAAGGTGTTTTTACTGTCCAAAAAGTAACAATGCACCACCAAGTTATACCGGTGAAGAACCTGCAGCCCTAAGAGGTAGAATGTATGAATTTCATCCATATATACAATGTTTTAACCGTTTGAAACAGCTTAAAAAAATAGGACACCCAATTGATAAAGTGGAACTCATCATAATGGGAGGAACATTCCCTTCCAGAGACTTATGTTATCAGGAATGGTTTGTATCACAGTGTCTAAAGGCAATGGTTGATTTTGGATTGATACTTAAAAACAAACCTGAAGACAACGAATACAATTTAGATCCTGCAGAAATAAAATGCTTTGAAAAAGATATTCTTAAAAGCTATGAACCAAGCAATTATGTACTTATTGATGATGTTCAAAAAGCCAATGAAAATTCCAAAGTAAGATGTGTCGGAATGACATTTGAAACACGTCCTGACTACTGTAAAAAAGAACACATAAATAGAATGCTTGATTTTGGAGTTACAAGAGTTGAATTAGGTGTTCAAACTTTATCTGACGAATTATACACTAAAATTAAAAGAGGCCATACAATAGCTGATGTAATAGAATCAAATACACTTCTTCGTGACAGTGCCGTAAAAGTAGCAATGCATATGATGCCCGGATTGTTTGTAAGTCCTGATGAAGATTTAAATATGTTCAAAAAGCTATTTAGCGATGATAATTTTAAACCTGACATGCTTAAGATTTACCCGTGTCTTGTTACCAAAGGCAGCGAGTTATATGACCTGTGGAAAGAAGGAAAATATAATCCGTATACTGATGAAGAAGCTGTTGATTTAATTGTTAAAATTAAACAGATTCTTCCAAAATGGGTTAGAACCATGAGAATTCAAAGAGACATTCCATCAACATTAATTGAAGCAGGAGTTCAAAAATCCAACCTTGGAGAACTGGTTTACAACAAATTAGAAGAACATGACATTAACTGCCAATGTATCCGCTGCCGCGAAATAGGTCATAAAAAAACAAGTCAGGAATATAGTTTAGATGATTTTAAATTATTTAAAGAATCATACAATGCATGCGGCGGTGAAGAAACCTTTTTATCAATTGAAGATAAAAACGAAGAAAGTATCGCAGGATTTTTAAGATTCAGAATTCCTTCACCAAATCACTACAGACCTGAAATCAGCGATGAAACTGCACTTATACGTGAATTACACGTCTATGGAAATATGATTAAAATAGGTGGTAAAAATCCAAAAATAGGTCAACACACAGGATTTGGAGAAAAACTATTAAAAGAAGCTGAAAAATTAGCTATCAAGAAAGGAAAAGATGAAATAGCTATAATTAGCGGAATCGGAACCAGAAATTATTATCGTAAATTTGGATATGAAAGAAAAGGTCCATATATGGCTAAAAAATTAATCTGAAAAAATCAAGACAAAAGTATTATATAGATTATTCGTAATAGTACTAATTAAATTACTTATATAGGAGTGTTATATAATGTATAAAATAAAAAACTCAAAAGAGTTAGCAAGCCTTATCAATTGTATAAACTTAAATAATATGATAAGTGAAGAAGAAATGGAAGAATATTTAGATAAAGTGGGAGAACTAAACTTTAATTCCATTACAATAAGTCCGACATATGTATCATTAGCTAAAGAAAAATTAGCGGACAGTACTACAAAAATAAGTACTGTTGTCGGATTTCCTTTAGGTTTTGAAACAACAGAAGGTAAAGTAGCACAAGCAGCTAAAGCTCTTGAAGACGGAGCAGATGAAATTGAAGCAGTAATCAATTTAAACCACCTAAAAGATCATAAATATAACTTAATCCATGAAGAACTCAGCCAGTTAAGAGAACTTTTAGGAGATAAAACCTTAAAAGTCATTGTTGAAATGCAGGCAATAGAAGACAGTGAAAAAGCAAGTATTGCAAAAGTACTGGAAGAAAATAAAGTGGATTTCATCAAAACATCCACAGGATTCATTGCCCCAGACAATATTTATTCAAAAGTTAATGATATTAACATAATCCAAAAATATGCACCACAACTTAAAATTGAAATTTATGGTGGCGTAGATACCTATAAATTAGCTAATCAGCTTTTAACAGGTGGGGCTGATTTAATCGGCAGTGACAACGGATACGAAATTGTAGATAAATACCGTACTTTAAGAGAAAACACTCAAGTAACACCAAAACCAATAAGATTCGATTAGAATCTTAATCCATCACTTTTTTAAATTTAAATAAAAAATAACTTTTTTTAATAAATAACAATATTTTAAAAAAATAGTCAGTTCAAATAAAGATAATAAATATTTTAAAAGTAGTTAATGCCATGGGCCGGACTTGAACCAGCGACATCCAGATCTTCAGTCTGGCGTTCTCCCAACTGAACTACCATGGCATATGGACCGAACGAGATTCGAACTCGTGATCTCCTCCATGTCAAGGAGGAATCATACCCCTAGACCACCGGTCCTGTGCAACATTACTTAATTTATTTAACATAGTATATAAAGTTATCTGTTACAATAAAAACCGATGAAAAATAAAAATATAAAAAATTGACCAAGAAAATGGCCAATAGATTTAATAAATTGTTAAAAAGCCTATTTGATAGCTAATTTGATATCTTCAGCTTTTACAGTTTTTCTACCAGCGTGGCGTGCGAAATTTACAGCTTTTTGTGCAATTGCGTCACCTTTTTCTTCTAATGCTTCAGCTAATGCAATTTTTGCATCATCACTAATTCTTTGTGCGCCAGCATTTTTTAAGATACGACCGACTGGTGCGATTGGTAATTCACTCATAATGACACCTCCAATTAAAACATAGTACCATATAGTATATAAATGTATCGGCAATAATGGCTATTTACCCTTTATACAATAACCATAAACATAATAGTATATCATTTTCCAAATTGGAAAATTTAAAAAACAAAGTTAATAATTGAAGAACAAAAATAAGCAATGATAGAAAAATAAACCATAACAGAAAAATAAAAAATTATTTTGACACAACATCGCCCTTAAGGTAAGTAGCTGTTGCATCAGTGATTTTAACCTTAATAAAGTCTCCTAAATTAACACCGTCAACAATTACTGGAATATAAGAATCTGTTTTAGCTATAAATCCACCTTTAGAACCTACTTCCACAACAACGGCATTTTGAACAGAACCAACTAATTCTTTGTTTTCTTCTTCAGTAATTTCAGTTTTGATTCTAGACAAATTCCTAGACCTTTTTTTCATGACTTCATGGGGAATTTCCTTAAGAGAAGATGAAACTGCACCTTTCCTATGCTGATATTTTGACAAATGAATCAAACTTGGTTTTATATTTCTAAGTAAATCAACAGTTAACTGGAAATCTTCATCACTTTCAGTTGGATATCCGACAATAATATCTACCGCCAAGGTCAAATCCGGAATTTCACTTTTAAATTTTGAAACAATATCCAGATACTGATCCAGTGTATGGCCTCTTCTCATTTCAGATAAAACTTTATTGCTTCCTGTTTGTACAGGCAAATGAATGAAATTATATACCTTCGGATGTTTAATTGCATCAATTATTTCATCAACATTATTTAAAATGTTTTTAGGATGCATCATTCCAACACGAACACGAAATTCTCCATCCAAATTAGCCACTTCTTTAATTAAATCAGACAGTTTTTCGCCACTATCATATCCGAAAGCGGCAGTGTCCTGAGCAGTAAGCTGAATTTCAACAGCACCATCATCAATAGCTTTTTTAGCTTCGGCAACTATATCCTTAATCGGATAACTGTTTAATGGTCCTCTTGCAAAACGAGTACAGCAAAAAGTACATGCTCCCAAACAGCCCTCAGCTATTTGAATTATGTGAATTAAAGAACCATCAGAAACTTTAGGAACCCCAACTTTACTGTCTTTTGAAAATCCGCACTCACGAATAACCCTGCCACAATAAGTTCCGTTAACTACATCTGCTGTTTTATTAAGTTGATGAGGTCCTATCCAGCTGCAGTCAGGAGCTACTTTTTCTAATTTTTCAGGATCAATTTCAACCATGCACCCGCTTACGATAACTTTTTTATCTGGAAATTTTTCCTGCAACTGCTGAATTTTATAAACTACCTTATTTTCAGTCGGGAGCTTTACATAACATGTATTTACAATTATAACATCTGCCAGTTCAGGAGAATCAACCAAATCAATATGATTTTCTTTTAAAACTCCCCCCATTATCTGAGCGTCGGCTTTATTAAATGTACAGCCATATGTGTCAATATATACTTTCATGAAACTTACTCGCTTAATGTTTTCTTAACAATATATTTGGTTAAATCATAATCGAAATTATTGAATTTAACAGGTTTTCCATAAACTCTTTTAATTACTTCAGCTCTTGCAAATCCGGAAGTAATTTTACGTTCCTGTGTTTTAATAACATGTATTCTAACAATGTGCTTATCAATTTTAACAATATCTTCTGTAGATATCTGGAAATCCCTGTCCAAATCCAATTTATATGAATCGACTTCACCATGCAAATCAACAGAAAATCCTATACGTGCAGGAATTTCAACTGAATTGGCCCATATTGTAACAATATCTTCAACTAAAGCTTTTTTAACACGTTTATTTTCAGTTTCAATACTTGTTATTTTAACCTGACCTTCTTCAGTAAGCAAACTATCTCCAACAATCAATTCATCATTAGGAGATAATTCGATGAATGTTTTTATAGATTCACCCTGCTTTGAAATAATAACCCTATACAATTGAGGTTTTTTAGATGAAACAACATTTTTAAAAACATGACCGCAATCTACACATTTTAATAAATATTCTTCCGTAATCTTCTTTTTAGATGATTTCTGCTTTGAATTTAAAATATCAAAATCATCAGAACCGCAAATTGGACACTCCATTATTAATGCCTCCAAAAAATAAAAATTATTGTTTTTCTTTTAGATAATGATTAACAAGACCATTATCTTCTAAAATATCTAACATAAACTCTTTAAAAGGTTCAAAAGTAACTGATTCACCAGTAGTTTCATTAGTTAATATTCCTTTTGACAAATCAATGTTTATAATATCTCCGTCTTTTGCCTGAATATCACAAACAATTACTGGCAATCCAATGTTAATTGCATTTCTGTAAAAAATTCTGGCGAAAGATTTAGCCACAATAGCATCTACACCTGCAGTTTTAATAGCTACTGGAGCCTGCTCTCTTGATGAACCGCAACCAAAATTTTCATCAGCTACTATTATGTCTCCTTTTTTAACATTCTTTGTAAAATCTGGACGTTCTCCTTCAAGTACATGATCAGCCAAATCTTGAGGATTAAAGGTTCTCAAATATCTTCCGGGAATAATAACATCCGTATCAATATTCTCACCAAAAGTCCATGTTTTTCCTTTAATTATATCCATATATACCACTTATTTTTGGATTTCATGACCATAATTTTGTGCTTTAGTTGTAAGAACTATGCCTCTGTTTCCGACATACTCTTTAATCTCTTCAACTATGTGTTTATTATTTTTATCAAATACTGAATAAACTGTAGGTCCAAAAGAACTCATACCTACACCATAAGCTCCAATTTCCCTTAATTTATCCATCAAATCCCTGATTTGTTGAGACTGAAGCGAAACTTCCACATTTTTAAATCCTCTTTTTTGAATTTCATCAATTGAATGGCCAAATGCTGGCAAATCCCTTTCAAGTAAAAAAGGAATCATATTCATAAATATAATGTGGGAAGTTTGTTCCACTTCATTTTTAGGAACAGGACAGTAATCCTGAAATATGTTTACTTCCTTTTGACCGTTTACTGTATTTTTGGAATCAAGAATAACCAGTAAAATCTCCCAATCATCAGGAAAATCATAGTGAGCCAATAATTGAGGAGGTTTAGCTTGTGAAGCAGATGATGGTAAAAATGATGATTTTGATTTTAAGCTATGTCCACCATCTACAATAAATCCCCCAAAATCAAATGAAAACACACCAATTCCGGAAGTTCCTCCACGTCCGATAATTTCTCCTAAAGAATATCCGTTTGAATAAGCACCAATATGTTCAGCAATAAGCTTTCCGGTTGATAAACCCATTTGAGTTCCAGAACCTAAACCAGAATGGGGAAGATAAGCTTTATCCACTCTAAAATAAAATCCTTCGTCAATATCAAAATGGTCAATTACTTTTTGTGCTGCAGAAGTTATTTTAGATACACATTCATTACGAATCACATCGTTAAATTGAGTATTATCCTTGAAATCAACAGTGATTCCTTTTTCTGCCGGTTCTCCGTATAAGACAAAGTTAGGGTCTTTAATTGTAAGACCTATTCCTCCATCTATCCTCCCATAAGACCCATTCATATCAATTAAAGTTAAATGAAGTCTTGAAGGTGACTTAATAATCATGTATTTAAACCCTCAGTTTTTATCTTCTTTTAAAGGTGTTGAGAATTCTTCTTCCACACTTTCACGATACATGGAATTCATAGTACAGAACGGAATAATTCTACCGTCTGGAGTTGCATAATGAATAATACATTTTTTAACTCTATCTTCATCAAAATTAAATGGATCCATAAAGTGCATACAGGAAATAAGCATAGCATCTTTTGAAAATTCTCCTAAAGCATCATAAGATCTTTTAGTAAATACATTTAACAATATTTTCTTAATATCCAAACCTTCAGGTACTTCATCAGTATTAATCAATTTAGGAAGGTTTTTCACAGCACTAGCTTCAACCCTTTTCTTAATTCCAAATCCACCTTTTTCAAGTTTGTCGGAATATTTGTCCAATAATTCAAATAACCCTTCAACATCAATGAATTTAGTAATAGGAATCAAATTGTTTAATGTATTTTTCCCTTCAGTTTCTTCCATAAACACATAAGTAGCTATTCCACAGTGCTGATTACAGTTTAAAGTAACACTAGGACTTTCGCCTTCAAGAGCACCGATAAAACGTGCAAATGGTTCTACAGAAGATGGAGGATAGAAATCATCAACCTTTACATCGCCATGAGTTTGTTTAGCAATCTCATTAACAAAATCAGGAATAGTTATCCTTTGTTCTTCAACCTGACTTGCAGGAGTTCTTCCTGAAAATGAAACCGGCTGGAAATTGACTCCATAAACATTTTCCCTATGATCAAATGCAAATTTAATAATTTCACCGATTTGCTGATCATTGACACCTTTAATTAATGTTGGAACAAGAACTACACCAAGACCTGCTTTTCTACAATTTTCAATAGCCTGAATCTTTTGAGGAAGTAAATTTTTACCTCTGTTATTGATATATGGTTCAGGAGTTACACCATCAAAAGCCAAGTATACTGTGTTTAAACCAGCATCTTTTAATTCTTTTGCAAAATTTTCTTTTCTAGCTAATCTTAAACCATTAGTAGCTATTTGAACATGAGTAAAACCTTCTTCTTTAGCCATAGCTACAAGTTCGACCAAATCCTTCCTAACAGTCGGTTCACCACCCGCATATTGAATAGCTGGAGTTGGATGAGGTTTTAAATTCCTCAGGTTCCTTAACATTTCCCTAATTTCATCCTGTGTAGGTTCATACAAACGTCCGGAAACAGCCGCATTTGCAAAACAAACAGGACATCTTAAATTACATCTATTTGTAACATCAATTAAACCTAACACAGTGGAGGTTTCATGGTCTTCACAAAGCCCACAATTATTAGGACAATCTCCGAATTTCTCTACAGAAGGGTTTTCAACTGAAGTTATTGTAGGTTCAAATTGTTTAACCCTATTATAAAGCTTATCATCACTCCAATATGTATTTACAAACTCACCATGTTCATCACAGGTTTTTTTAATCAAGATTTTACCATCTTCATCAAAAACCTCTGCATCAAGTGGTTTGAAACAAATTGGACACAAACTTTTTGTCATTTTTATTCTCACAAAATCACCCTTTGCTAATAATTAATAAACTATTAACCATTCATTACATAATATAAATATATTAACTCAATTTAATATTTAAAGTTAATTAATGTTTTAACATTAAATATAAAAGATAACACATACAAAGATAAAACTTAATAAAAAAATGAGGAACATACATGGTTGATAATACCCAAATTTTTATAATGGCTTGTATTACTATCCTATACTTTATATTACCAGCTTATGTGTCAAACGGTTCTGCATTAGTCTTTGGAGGAGGCCTTCCTTTAGATTTCAAAAAAACAGACAAAAATGGCAACCGATGGATAGGTAACGGAGTTACATGGAGAGGATTAATCGGTGGGACAATTATGGGAACCCTTATGGGAGCAATTCAGGGATTGCTTGGGCCAATAATACTTGAAAACTTTGGAGAATTTATTTATACTCCAATCTGTACAAATTTAGTAGAAGGAATAATAGTAGGATTTTTACTTGGATTCGGTGCAATGGTTGGGGATGCAGTAGGAAGTTTTTTAAAAAGAAGAGTGGGAATTGGACAGGGAAAACCTGCCCCCATTTTAGACCAGATTGATTTTCTTATTGTTGCTTTAATATTCAGTTCAGTAATGGTAAGCTTTTCCATAACATTTGTTGCAATAGCTGTTGTATTAACATTGATTATACATTTAGTGGCCAATACAGGAGCTTACTTAATAGGAATAAAAGATGTATGGTATTAAACCACACATTTAAACTTTTTTTTAATTTAAAAATTTGTTCATCATCACTGCAGTACCAACTGCCGGTGCAACAACACATTCTTCATCAGTTAAAATTGTATCCATAGATTTAACTTCAAGACCTAAGAATTCTGCAGCTTTTTTATCTAAAATATCTTTTCCAAGACCAGTAGTTACAATTAAATCCAAATTTTGAGTTTCAGATACCTGTTTTAAAGCATCTGCAATTTGTTCAACCTGCTTTTGATGGGTGAATTTGGCCAATTCAACAACATCATCTTCCATTAATGAATCCAAATCAGCACACAATACTCTTGCTATTCTTTTCATACAACTTTTTTTAGACTTGCTTTCACCATCAAAAGTATCGCAAACATAATCATCTAAAGTTATTAAATCCAAAACAGTATAAACATCTGCAGTTTGTGCAAATAACTCGGAAGCTACCCTGTATTCTTTTCCATGTAACTGAACCTTATCCAAGAAGCTGGCCAAATTGGTTCTTAATGTTCCTGTATATACCAGTTCGCCGGTAGCCAGTCTTTCAAAATCTGATCTTCCAATTGCACATTCTTTTCCGTCTTTAATTGGAATAATATCAGTTGTTGTACTTCCAGTATCTATGAAAATACAATTATCACTTATTAATGTAGCTATTTGGGCAGTAGCTATCCAGTTAGCAGCTGCTGCCTTTAAAGGAGTTTTTTCAATTTCTTCTTTTGATAACATCCCATCAATTCCAACATAAGCTGTCGGACACTCAAAAGTTTCCTCACATTTTTTAACAACATCTAAAACTCCGTCTTTTTTTGTATCATATGCATCCACCAATTCTGCAGTCATAGATATTCCTACAGCATCAATTTCATCAATCGGACAAATATTTTCAATCAATTCAGTTAAAACTTTAGGTAATGCTTCATTATTGCTCCACATCGGAAGATAAGCAAAATCCACTTCAATATTTTTTACTTCATTATTTTCAAAATCAACAACTGCCAAGTCAGTGTTTGCACCGCCAATATCAAAACCTGCTACTTTCATTCTTAAATACTCCTAATTACTAAATTATCCCCTGATTTTTTAAATTCAATTTTTCCATTTAAATCTATTTTTTCATTTAAATCTTTAATATCTACATTTTTATCAATTAAATCAATGATAGATGAACCAATATTAATATTAGCTATTTTTTTAAGACCTGCGTAAGGAGTGGTGAATCTGGAATTAATTTCAAGGACATAAACATCCTCGATGTCTTTTTCATCATTACTGATTACCAAATCCACACCAACAAATCCTTTTAAACCATCAATTGATTCAACTGCTTTAATAGCTGTTCCAAAAGCCAAATCTTTAAATTTGCTTTCAAATGGGATTTGTCCCCCCAAATAAGTTCCCTTATCACCAGTTAAATCTATAATCTGTTTATTTAAACTTATTGGAATAGCGGTACTGCCGTCACAAAGCAAACTAACACTAATATCTGTTCCTTCGATAAATTCCTGAACTATTACTCTGGAACCTGGAAGAAATATTTTTTCCAAACTATAATCCAAATCATCAATGCCGTTTATTATTTTAATATTTTCACAATCCACACCAACAAGAGGTTTGATTATAAGTTTTAAATCATCCAATGGTTTTTCAGCATGCCATTTTTTATAAAGGTTTTCCAATGCTCTTTTCCAATATCCCACTTTGTCTATTTTTAATTTAAAGGTTCTAGGCTGTGGAACAATATTGTATAACAATTCATAAGAAACAAATTTGTCAGAGGAATTGTAACATGCTTCAGAAGATGAATTATAAATTTTTACATTATTCTCTTCTAAAATTTTTGTAATATTGTATAGGCTATTATTATTTTCTGCAGCTATGAAAATAGCTTTTTTAAAACTAGCTGCATTTTTTTCAAGCCAGGAAATTATATCTTCATTAATAAATATTGGTGTAACGTTATCATAATCCTCTATAATCTCCTTGTAAGATTCATTAAGAACAACTGTTACATTATAATCTTTTAAATCATCCAAAAGTGAAAATATTAAAGCTTCTGCTTCTGAAATAATACATTTATCTTTTTCACCGGAAGCTGTAAAATATTCGAACAGTAAAATTGAATCATCATTGATAGACATCATAAGTAATCATCATACCTTTTAAATTTAAATTATTCAATGGGAAAATCATTTTTTCACCATCAAAAACCATATGCACTAATGCATTTTCATTTTCTTCAAATTCCTTAACAGAAACATCTTCATTAATTTTTATCATTTTACGGTCAAATGATGACATTATATTTTCAGGAGCTTTAATATCCAATAAACCATTATTATATGCTTCTTCGATTGCATCAATAGTTTTAATAGCTGCATCCCCTTTTCCATAAGGATTTTTAGCATTTTTCATTTTATTTGCAAATTCTTCATCATTGAGAATCTTTTTAGCGTTTTCTAAAATATTATTTTTATTAGCTCCCACCAAAATATTTCCCCCTGCACTGACTGTTTCCGGCCTTTCAGTATTATACCTTAAAGTTAAAACAGGAACATCCAAAGTAATTGCTTCTTCCTGAAGACCTCCGGAATCTGTTAAAATTAAAGTAGAATGTGAAGTTAAAATTAAAAAGTCCAAATACCCCAACGGTTTAATAATATGGACATGTTCCAATTCATTTAATTCATCAAATAAATTAAAGTTCTCCAAAGTCTTTTTAGTTCTTGGATGAATCGGAAAAATAATATTCATGTCTTTCAGTTCTTTTAAAGCGGAAATAATATTTATTAACCTTTCCTTATCATCAACATTTTCTGCCCTATGCATAGTCAAAGTTAAAATATTATCCATATTTTCAATGCCCAAGTTAGCCAAAGACTCTTCCTGAATTCCCGCTTTGTTTGCTATTTCCAAATGCCTGAAACAGGCATCAACTACAGTATTTCCTGTAATAAAAAGTTTTTTTCTTGAAATTCCTTCAGCTAAAAGATTAATTGCAGATTCTTCAGTCGGAATAAAATACATTAAAGAACAGACATCTGCAGCCATCCTATTTAATTCTTCAGGCATCGTAATATCAAATGATCTGAGTCCCGCTTCAACATGTCCAACAGCAATATGTAATTTAGAAGCCACCAGTGCTCCTGCAAGAACTGCATTTGTATCTCCCTGAACAAGAACTATATCCGGTTTTTCATCAAGCAAAACTTCTTCGATACCCTGCATCATCAAACCAGTTTGTTTTCCATGGGAACCAGAACCAACATGAATATTATAATCTGGAGATTTAATTTCCAAGTCTTTAAAGAAATTATCAGACATTTCTTTATCATAATGTTGGCCAGTATGAATAAGACAGGAAGTTATACCTCGCTTTTCAATTTCATCAATAATTGGAGCCATTTTAATAATTTCCGGCCTAGTTCCAAGTATAATAGCTATTTTCATTTTATCGACCTATATAAAATTAGTTAATCATGAATAATAAATGTTGGTTATTTAAATAGTATAAACTTCTACTAATACACATTGGGGTGATTATTATGACCGACCTTGATAAAGAAATTGAAGAAAAAATATATGATATATTAAAAAAATATCACAAAGACGAAGACTACAATTTAAATTATCTTATTACAGATGATATTGTAACCTTCTTTTTAAGTATAAATGAAGGTAATTTAGTTACCATGGAAGATTTATACAAAATTTCAGGGATTTTGAATGCTAAAATCAAAGACATGGTTCTTGTAAATCAAGAATACAGATTTTCATTTGAAATGGAAAAATAGAATTTGGGACATCTTATTTCCCGAATTCTTCTTTTTTATCAAAACTTATTTTTAATGCAGAATTTTTTCATAATAAACTCAAGTAACAATAAAAATTACCTGTTTTTTAGTTTATCCGTTCAGATCATCCAAACTTTTTATCATGGATTCCCTTATAGCATATTTTCTTTGCAAATCGCCTAGTAAATCAACTAAATTTCTTTTAAAGCGTTCACAGGCATAATCATCATAAACAAATTTAACCCCATCATATTTAATATCCATTAAAATCAGATAATCCGGATCCAAAACTTTAATATTGGCTCTAGGGTCATTCTCTGCAGGATTTAATAATTCTTCAACTTTTTCCAAAGATAACTTCCCAATAGCTACATCAACAAAAACACGCATCATTTTACGAACCATGTTCCATAAGAAGCTTTCCCCATAAATATCTACAAAAACAGGTGAAAGTGTGTCATGCAAATTTGGAAATTCCTTTTTATGATAATCATTGAGATTTGCTTTGGTGATTTTAATATCATCAATTGTTCTGGTTGTTGTTTTTTGGAATCGTTTAGTAAAATTAGTAAAATTATGAGTTCCTTTAAAAATTTCAGCTACTTCATTCAGTTTATACAAATCCAAATCAGACCTAAATAAAACATAACGATACTGTCTCATTTCAGCATACCTCGGTTTAAAACCAAATCTTACCGGAGCTTTAGCCAGTATCTGAATATCATCAGGCAAACTGTTATTGATTTCATTAACTCTAACTTCTTTTTCAGACTGGAAACTGATTACATTACCTAAACTATGAACTCCTGCATCAGTTCTGCCGGCTATTCTAAATCTGGACTTTTTTAAATCATCAATATAACCTAGTTTACGTAAATGGTAAATCAGCTCTTCTTCAACAGTTCTTAAATCAGGTTGTCTTTGAAAACCATGAAAATTAGTTCCGATATAGCCAATTTTTAAAGCTGTCCTCTTCATAATAATATATTATTATAAATATTAATTAAAATAAATTTTGCAAAAATAAAAAAAAGTAAAAGGTTATTCAACACCTTTTAATGATTCAACCATATTTAATTTTCTAATTTTTCCTGAAAACATTAAGTTAACCACTATGGATAATGAAAATGTTATTATAAAACTTAACATTAAGTTTCCAGGACTTAAGGTTATAGGAAATTGGAATGAAGGTCCTGCAGAATCCGTCATTGATTTCATTAAGAGATAACCGAATGGAATTCCCAAAACAAAACCCATTGAAGTAAACCATAAATTTTGCGTCAATAATAACTTTCTCAAATTATTTGTTTCAAATCCTATAACTTTTAAGGTAGCTATTTCCCGCTCAATTTCTGTAAATGACAACAATCCCAAATTATAAAGGACAATAACAGCCAATAATGCTGCAAAGAATATTAAAATAGATACCATTGAAAGCATTGATTCAGATATCTCATTCCAATTTGAAACAGCTGTATCTAAAGTATTTACTGCTTTGATTCCATTATAATCTGAAGTTACATTCTGAGATGTAACAATACTTGTTGGAGTATAATTCAATCCCAAATCTTCAAAATAATCAGGAGTCATTATTAATCCCTGAGATATAGGGTCTGCATGAATAGAGCTTACTTTGGTAGATACCCATTTGTCATTTCCTACAATATGCCATTTGATTGTGTCTCCTTTTTCAACACCCAAATTATCAGCCATCTTCATGGAAATGGAAACACCGTCATCAGGAATTTCTGTCGGATTTCTATGATTGTCTGTTGGAGTTACCAAACTGCTTTTATTTAAAACCAGCAGCGAACCTGAATCCCTATGGTCATTAACATCAAATTCTATTCTGCCTTCCATTAATTGAGTACCATTAACCTCATCAGTTATGCTGTTGATTTGACTAATTGAAGCATTATTATCAACAATTAATTTAGATGAATAATGATTAATGTCTTCATATTCCCAGTCACGCAAATCATTCATTCCGTCATACATTCCAAATGCTGAAACAAGCAGTGCAGTACATCCTGCAACACCTACAATTGTCATTAGTGACCTTGTTCTATTTCTTTTTGCATCCCTATAATTCCAGCGTGCATTAAAGCTGAATTTTTTCCATATCTTTGACTTTTCCAGCAATCCTGAAACTGCAACTTTAGGAGATTTTGGCCTGATTGAATTTGCAGGATTTTCTTTAGAAATACTTCTTGTTGCCCAGTAAGAAGCTATTAATGATACACCAACCATTAATGCTGCAACTATGACAAAACTAATACTGTATCCAACACTCCATCCAGGCAATGTATAAACAGCCTGCATTGATTCTAAAAACAATTTTGGAAGAGTCAATGGCCCCAATATTAATCCCAAAATACTTCCTGCCAAAACTAGCCAGAAACCGTACGAAATATAGTGGAGCATTATAATTCTGTCTTTAAAACCTACCGCTTTTAAAACACCAATCTGAGTTCTCTGATGATTAATTATCCTTGCCATTGTAGTTAACAGAGTTAAAACAGCAATCAATATGAAAACAACCGGGAAAATATCACCCATCATTTTATGCTGATCCAGTTCCTCATTAAATTGAGAAACACTTTGATGATCTGCCTGTTTTACAAATGAACTGTAATTTCCACCAATAACTGAATCCAAATCAGCTACATAATCATTCGGATTTCCATTAAAATCAACAAGCAATACATTATACTGTATTTGTGCTGGAAATGCCTTATAAGACAGGTAAGCATAACCTGTTTTATTGAAATCTGTAATAATTGAAGTATCTGAAGGAGTATAAACATTTTCAGGAGAATAACCAAGACCTTTAATTTCTTTATTAATGGTTAATCCGTTAACTGAAAATGAAATGTTATCCCCAACATTTAAATGTTTAGCATCGGCAAAACGTTTATCTAACCACACACCATCTTCATCATCAATATCAACATCTTTTCCTTCAACAAGATAAAATTTAGAAATATCATTATTTTCTACAAAGTGCAGCGTCACATCAGGGTCATTATCAAAATCACCTACCGAATTAATAACCAGCTGTCTTTCACTGGCTGTAGTTGCACTTAGATTATCAACTTTATCTACAGTAGAATTATCCAGATGACTGCTATAAATCCATCCATCCGCTAAATTTGTAGCATCATAATAATCATTTACACTTTGCTCAAAACCAGTGTATTCCCCACCGATTCCTGCAAATACAAATACTCCTAAAAAAGCCATTAAAAAGATTGAAAGAAATTGAGATTTATGATTTTTAATATCCCTAATCATCTTTTTAGACAACATAAAATCACCATTCCAAATCAGTTACTTTTTTAGGGTTTTCATTAATTGTTATGCTTTCAATTTTACCATTTTTAATTCTTATAACCTTGTCTGCAGCTTCAGCAAGAATTGCATTATGTGTAACAATAACTACAGTGGAATTGTTGTTAACACTCATATTCTGAAGTAAATTCAAAATTGAAACACCTGTTTTAGAATCTAGTGCTCCAGTAGGTTCATCACATAAAAGCATAGACGGTTTTTTAGCAACAGCCCTAGCTATTGAAACTCTTTGTTGTTCTCCACCTGACAACTGTGAAGGAAACTGATTAGCATGCCTGTCCAATCCGACAGATGCCAGAACTTTCATTCCATCAATATCAACATCTACAATATCCTTCATAAGTTCAACATTTTCAAGAGCAGTCAAATTGGGAATTAAGTTATAAAATTGAAATATGAAACCAACGTTTTTAGCTCGGTACTTAGTCAGCTGATTGTCATTGAAGCTTTCAATATTATTTCCATCTACAATAATTTTACCACTGGTGACAGTGTCTAAACCTCCTAAAAGGTTTAAAAGAGTTGATTTTCCAGCTCCCGAAGGACCTAAAATAACAACAAATTCACCTTCTTCAATAGTAAAATCGATATGATCAATAGCTGTTAAAATATGCTCTCCGGATTTATACTCCTTGACCACATTTTCAAATTTTACAATATCACTCATATTAAATCACTTAATAAGATATTAATTAAAATATTATATAAAAATATTATATAAATATTTAGTC